>Ga0105239_10000045_pt1 | contig 186314 bp, 154 predicted proteins | sample KBSC44metaG_FD_92761 | JGI IMG/M metagenome (GOLD analysis project Ga0105239, IMG submission 92761) | Corn rhizosphere microbial communities from Kellogg Biological Station, Michigan, USA - KBS C4-4 metaG | ecosystem: Host-associated > Plants > Roots > Rhizosphere > Soil | place: Michigan... | reverse complement strand
GCCGGGTTTCAACCCGGCGTTAGCAGATTGGGTTAAAACCCAGCGCTACAACATGAATCGAGCCGATGGCTCTTGAATCGGCGGACATTTGAAAGTTCTTTCCTCGTAAGCTTATTAAAGAGCCGTAAGCTCGGCTAATGTTTTAGCGCCGGGTTTCAACCCGGCGTTAGCAGACCACGAAGCGACAATCTGATTTGCACCCTTATACCCTTAATCCCGATTATCTTTATTATAATTGATTAATCAACCATAACCTCGATGGATAATAACCTGTTCGAAAATCTGCATGCTGAAGGTTTAATAAGCGAGGGCTCGATCGAGAAAATCAGGCAGCGGAAAGCACAACCACTACTATTTTCGGTACATTGGGAAATCCGTACGTTGCTGTATGTGGGAGTTTTGCTGCTTACATCGGGGTCGGGCTTGTTAATTTATGACAACATTGATACTATCGGCCACCAGGTTGTTTTAATGTTAATAGCGCTGATTTGCGCAGGCAGCCTGCTATATTGTTTTAAAACCAAGCTGCCATTTAGCCGGGAGAAGGTAAAGTCGCCCAATAGCTATTTCGATTATGTTTTGCTGCTGGGAAGCATTACGCTTGTATCTTTTATAGGCTATTTGCAATATCAATACGGCGTGTTTGGCACCCATTATGGAATGGCGACACTTATACCTATGCTGGCCTTATTTTTTATCGCCTATTACTTCGACCACCTGGGCATACTGAGTATGGCTATTGCCAACCTGGCTGTATGGATGGGTGTAACGGTTACCCCAAAAGAGCTATTGCTCCACAGCGATTTTAATAGCCAGGCAATTGTGTTAACCTACCTGGTACTCGGGCTGATATTGCTGTCGGCGGCGTGGGCCACACAGCATTTTGCGTTTAAAGGGCATTTTAAGTTCAGCTATCAGCATTACGGCATACATGTTACCTATATCGCCTTCCTGGCCGGTTATTTTCTTTTTTACGATTCCGTTGCCGCATTTGGATTTATGATGGGCATTGCATTGTTATCGGCTGTAATGTATAACGATGCCTTTAGCAGCAAGTCGTTTTACTTTTTGTTATTGGTGGTGTTATACAGTTATATTGCCATAAGCTCATTAGTGGTACGGGTGCTTTTTTTGGTTGGAGATATCGGCGCGATATACCTGTTATTACTTTACTTTATTGGTTCGGCTATCGGCATGATCATGCTGCTCATCAACCTAAACAAAAAACTTAAAGCGGCATGATAGCATATAACAAAACATGGCTCGCCAATTTGCGGCTGCAGCAACAGGTTAAAAACCATACAGACCACGGCGACATCAGCGACAGCGAGTTTAAAGCCATCGCCGAAAAATATCCCGTTGGTTTTTACTCACCGAATATATTCGTGCGGGTGGGCTTGTTTATACTTACGTGTATAATTGTATTATTTGCCGATGGGCTGTTGAGTTTGATGGCAGCAAGCGGTAATTTGATTGAAAGCACGGGCTGGTTTATTTTTCTCGGCCTGCTTAGCTATGGCGGCCTTGAACTGATGGTCAATGGTAAAAATCATTTTCGCTCCGGGGTGGATGATGCGCTTGTATTTACCGCAGGTGGCTTATTTATCATAGCTTTCGGCATAATGGTACTAAGCATACACAATGTCGCCGGCGGCTTCCTGCCGTTTACAATGTTGGTTTTCCCGCTTACGTTATATCTTACGCTTCGTTTTGCAGATATGCTTGCCACTGCGGTATGTTATGGATCTTTCTTATGGATGATATTTTTGTACTGGACGAAGGTTGGCAATGTAGCCACAGCGCCATTTGTACTGATGCTCATTTCGGGACTTACCTATTGGCTGTCCCGTAAATGCAGTAATCATAACCGTTTCATCAATTACGATAACTGCCTTGGCGTTATGCAGGTTTTAAGCCTGTTGGCGCTGTATGCGGCAGGTAATTACTACGCTATAGATACATTAAGTACCGAACTGATGCATCAGACCGGGCCGGTTGCTTTTGGTATTTTCTTTTGGTTGTGGACGATATTGATGCCCTTTGTTTACCTCGGTTTTGGCATCAAACAAAAAAACAGGATATTATTACGAACAGGTTTATTGTTGGTAGTGGCCGCCGTATTAACTTTCCGCAATTACTACCACCTGCTGCAGGTTGATATTATGCTGACCATTGCGGGGATAGTTGTATTGGCGCTTGTTTATGCAATTTCCAAATATCTTAAAACACCCAAACATGGGTTCACCAACGCTGAGCCTGATGATATCAATGCTATGGATAGCCTCAAAATTGAATCGCTTATTGTTGCTGAAACATTCTCGCATACACCCGCCGGCCCGGCAAATGACGGGGCGAAATTTGGCGGCGGCGATTTTGGCGGCGGTGGTTCAAGCAGCTCGTTCTGATAGAATTATTTTGACCGGGTTTTTAGGAATTATTACCGGGAAACGAGTTGACGGCTGCTATAGTGCCTTCAATAACCGCGTCATAAAGTTCGGATGAAAGAGCGTTATTTAAAGAGTTATCCTTCTCATTTTCGTATAAAATATCGTTCCAAGACCCCATTCCGCCAAAAACCCAAGCTGTACTTGCTGCAAATAATACTTGCCGGGCGGATAGTGAATAGTTTTCAATTACAATAAAATCTTTATAATAATCAACCACAGGCTGAGTAATTGTCAGATTTTTTTTTGCTTTTTGAAAAATGTCTGCCCAGTAGTCCATGTTATGTTTATCAGCAAAAGCTGCAATTCGGGTTAATATTGATGCTAATTTTTGCTTTGCTTCTACCAGAGAATAATTAGGTTGAAAGGCATCTGGCTTTGATAGGAGTTGCGAGTATGTTATATTCCATATTTTGCCGTCTTTTTTATCCTTGTGCGTTAAATCTTCTTTTCCAATCCAATAAGTGGAGTGTGAATCATAAACAGCCTCGATCAACCATGTGCCGCCACCTCCGACGAATCCAGCCGTTTCATGATCTTTGGATTGACTCTGACTGATTGAATGGTGGTATCGAAGTTTCAATTTCCTACACTTCGTGTTTTTTAGGTAATTAAACCAGCCTACAATATTGTTATTAACGATGCTATTTGCATTTTGCTGCAAGGTGGCATTTTCGAATACCATGCTGTTACAGTACTTTAACGTAGAGTTTTGCAACGTCATACTGTATTTGACATTACCGTTTGTTAAGAAACTGTTTCCGAACGATATCAAAGCAATAAGTTGAGCTAAAGCGCCATTCATTGTAATAAATTCTAAAAAAATAGTGTTTCAAACTACTTCAAAACCATATCAGCCCGTACCGGGTAATGGTCCGACAGTTTTTTGGTTACGATCTGGTAGTTACTGATATCAAACTGCTGGCTGGCCATTATGTAGTCGATCTGGTAATTCGGAAAATCGCCGTTATAGGTGCGGCCAAAGCCGGTGCCATCTTCACGAAATGCGTTTTTCAACCCTTTCGACATTTGGTTTACAGCATATGATGACGGTGTATCATTAAAATCCCCGGCTATGATATAAGGATAAGGGCACTGTGCGGCGTGTGCTTTTACCTTGGCTACCTGGTCGGCGCGCTTAATGAAAGCGGCTTTCAGTTTGCCGCCCAGGCGGCGTGCTGATGAGCCTTCGCCTTTACCGTCCTGTTTGGCTATGCTGTTCAGGTATTTATAGTCTTCCGGGTCGAAGCGGATGGATTGCAGGTGAACGTTGTAAATTCTGAATTGCTTTTCACCGTTTTTTACGTCGATATACAGGCAGGCGTTTTCGCTCATTTTATCGGTAAACGGAACTATACCATGCGCGGTAATGGGAAACCTGGAAAAAATGGCTAGTCCGATAGCCTCCTGGCTGTTGGCCATCGCAGGCTCAAAATAATACCAGTTGGTGCCCATAATTTTCAATATGGAATCGCGCATATCATACTGGCCTGTATTGCGGGTATAAAATTCCTGGAAATTGATAATATCGGGAGGGTTATCAGCAATCAACTGCAGGATTTCGTGTTTGGTAGATATATCGTTTTTAGCCCCATAACGTTTAAAATTATGCACGTTGTAAGTCATCATGTGTGCTACCTTAACATCTGCACCGTATGAGCCGGACGATGGCGCATGCAATTCAAAATTGTTAAGCAACGCGTTGTAACCAATAAGAATGGTTACCAGCGGCAGCAAAAAATAGCGGCTGCGGCGGATGCCCCAGAAAACCAGGAATATTAAAGCTGCTATTAATAAAAATGGATAGGCCAGGCCAAAAAATGCAATTAGCCAGAAAGTTTTGGGGTTTACAACAGGCGCCAGGTAACTTAATAAAAGCGCCAAACAAAGCAGGCCATTCAGCCAAAGGATTATCTTATCGATAAGTGAGAGCTTGCTTAGCTTTTTTTTAGCCTTCATTGCTGCTTGCGCGGAATAATACTTCCTTTTCCTGTTTGCTCAGGCTGTCATAACCCGACTGTGAAATTTTGTCTAATATAAGGTCAATTTCTTCTTGTCTCGGCTTCCCGTCAGATTTTCCGGAAGAATTTTTTGAGACTACCTTTAATTTTGGTTTCGCTTTAAAAATTCCGGATATCCGGGCAATCCAATCGTTACCTTTTTGCAGCTGTTTAATGTATACAAAGCCTATCAACGCACCACCGAGGTGGGCAATTTCTCCACCGGCATTAGGGCCGGCGGTTCCCAGGAAATCAAGTATCAAAAAGAATAAAACCAACCACTTTAATTTTACAGGACCTATAAATATAATGGAGATGGTGTAATTCGGTAATTGCGTTGCGGTAGCCACAATTACCGCCATAACGCTTGCTGATGCGCCCACCAGTGTGCTGGTTGCTGCAGCATTGTCATGTGTAAAAAAAGGCAGCGTGTTGTAGCATAAAATATAAAGGGCCCCTCCAGCCAATCCGCCTAAGAAATATAGGCCTAACGTTCTTTTTTTACCCAAAAAATCTTCGAAAATTTGCCCGAACCAATACAACATCAGCATATTAAAAAGAATATGCAGCGGACCGGCATGCATAAACATATAAGTAACAGGCGTCCAGAAACGAAGGGGCAGCTCATGCAGGTTGGCAGTAAGCAGCAGGTATTTGTCGCTAAAGAAATCAATGTTATGGGTGCGGAAAACAAGCGTTTCCAAAATAGAAGCGATGTTTACCAGCAAAAAAACAATAATGTTAATACCGATAAGCATCGGTATTTTACTGTCGGAGCGCAGCATTTTGTATTGTAAATTTTCCCAGGCAGTCATAAAAACACAATAATCAGTACACTAAATTAACCGCTAAACTTTGAAAATGTTGCAAGCTGTTTTCTATTTTACAATAGGTTAACAGAGCAAATAGCAATTGTATGTTATTCGCCCCGCAGCCGCCATATCCGCACCAAAAGGAAGCCGAATATAGCCCCGCCGATGTGTGCAAAATGCGCCACGTTATCGCCTGCTGCCTGTGCAAATCCGCTGTATATTTCAAGCAATATATAAAAGCCTACAAAATACTTTGCCTTTATTGGTATTGGTATAAACAGCATCATCAATTCCAGGTTAGGGAAAAGCAGCGCGAAAGCAATCAGCAGCCCAAACACCGCACCTGAGGCGCCTACAAGCGACGAATGATAAATATTATACAATTGCTGAGCATTAGCCCCTGCTGCATCAAAATAAGATTGATCGATGCCGGGTGCCGGTATGGTAAATGTTCCAATAAGGCGGTATACCTCAATTCCCTGGACAAACATTTGCAGCAAACCGGCGCCAATTCCGCAGATAAAATAAAAATTAAAAAACTTTTTGGGACCCATGGTATATTCCAGCATAGGCCCAAACGAGAATAAGGCAAACATATTAAACAGGATATGCTGGAAGCTGCCATGCATAAACATGTAAGTAATAAACTGCCATGGCCTGAATTTTGGAGAGTTAAAGTAAAACTCTGCCGTGACCTGTGTGAGCGGCCCGCCGCCCGACCCATGATCGATCAGTTGAAAGGCAAGAAAAAAAATAACGTTGATGATCAGCAGGTTTTTTACAACCGGGGTCAAATTGGCGAATGGCGATTGCCTGTATGCACTCATAGTTTAACAGTAGTATTAGGCCGCATTTTGGCGGTTATTTCTCAAATCGTTCTAAAAGTTCGTTCAGTGTAAAAGTAGTAATTACCTGCTTACCATTCAAAGCTACATTTGGCATTTGACAGGCAAAAAGCTGGTCAATCAAAATATTCATTTCTTCTAATGACATCTTAACCCCCGCTTTCGTTGCAGCGTTACGCGCTAAACTGCGGGCCAGGCTGTCGCGTTTATCCAGCTTCAGGCCCGATTGGTTGTTTTTAAAACCTTCCAGTAACTGCTCCAATATCTCCAGTTCCGATGTATTGTTCAAATCGGCGGGGATACCGTCCACTACAACGGTATTTTTTCCAAACTCGCGGATATCAAAACCCAGGGCGCGGATATCCGGCAAAAGTTCTCTCAATAACTCAAAATCACCCGCACTTAGTGTAACCGATTGCGGAAAAAGGCTTTGCTGGCTTACCCCGGAGTGATTTTCCAGCTGCTGTAAAAAGCGCTCGTACAATATACGCTCATGTGCAGTTTGCTGGTTTATCAGCATAAAGCCCGATTTAATCTGCGACAGGATAAACCGATTGTGTAATTGAAAAAGCTGGCGTTCGCTGGTTTTATTCAATTCCTGGTCATCCACAGCTATGCTTTTTTCCTCGTGCATGCTATGCTGGGTGTTTTCGTCGCGTCGCGCTATTTCATATAATGTATCCCAGTTTTTCGGTATTGGCGAGTTACGGTAGTCTGAACTGCTGCGCGCCGCCATGGTTTCGCGTGCTGCCGGTTTGTTACTATCCGTATCAAAAGGATTATAGTCAGGATTGAAGGTGATGGTGGGTGGCACAATCTCTTCCAGCGGCTTCAGTGTTACCAAATGTCCTATACTGTTTTCCTGGTCGAAATCGAGGCTGGGCGTAATGTTATATCGCCCTAAAGAGCGCTTTACCGCCGATCGGATGATAGCATAAATGGTCTGCTCGTCCTGGTACTTTATTTCTGTTTTTGTGGGATGAACGTTGATATCGATTTTTGCCGGGTCAATATCGATAAACAACACATACAGCGGAAAGGTGTCTTCCGGCAGCAGCTCTTTAAAGGCCATCAATACGGCATGGTTTAAGTAAGCGTCTTTAATAAAACGGTTGTTTACAAAAAAGAACTGCTCGCCGCGGGTGCGTTTGGCAAACTCGGGCTTGCCCACAAACCCGCGCAGGTTAATTACAGTGGTATCTTCTTCAACCGGCACCAGGCGCTCGTTGTAGTTATTACCCAATAAATGGATAATGCGCTGTTTAAGTGTTGTGGCAGGCAGGTGATAAACCTCCTGCCCGTTATGGTGGAGCGTAAAAAATATTCCCGGATGCGCCAGGGCCACGCGCTGCAGTTCATCGATTATATAACGCATTTCCACCGGGTTGCTTTTTAAAAAGTTACGACGGGCGGGGGTGTTATAAAACAGGTTTTTTATGCAGATGGAAGTCCCCGGATTGGCCGAGCATGCTTCCTGGCTGATGACTTCTGATCCCTCGATAATAATACACGTCCCCAGTTCATCCTCATGGCGGCGTGTTTTCAATTCAACCTGGGCAATGGCTGCGATAGATGCCATGGCCTCGCCGCGGAAACCCATGGTGCGGATGGCAAACAGGTCTTCGGCCTTGCGTATTTTGGAGGTAGCGTGGCGCTCAAAGCACATGCGTGCATCGGTAACGCTCATGCCGCAGCCGTTATCAATAATTTGTATCAGTGATTTGCCGGCATCCTTTATAATCAGCTGTATTTTATCGGCTCCTGCATCTATGGCGTTCTCTATAAGCTCTTTTACCGCCGATGCCGGCCTCTGCACCACCTCGCCGGCGGCTATCTGGTTGGCAACGGAATCAGGTAAAAGCTTTATGATGTCTGACATTTTTGTATAGTTCCCTTCGCTTCGTTTTCGAGGATGCTAAATTACGCATTTATGGGTATAGTGTAACGGGATGTGGGAAAGTATGACCGTGAAAATATCAAAGTGCTGCAAGACGTATAGCATACGGCCTGGTTAAAAAAAGTGGTGACGATTATCTTCGCGCAGCGTGCAACAAAGAGTGCGCCAGTGCTGGTACCTTGATAAAAATTGTTGAAAAATTTATTTTCCGCCTGTTTTTGCAAATATCTTATTATTAGATAATTAAATGATTTTAAATTCAAAAAGTGTTAAGTTGTGTTAACCCTGTTTTCCACATTTTGGTGTTTTAAAACACTATTAATTCCATCAGACCGGCTCTGCGAGGGGGCATGCGACACACCTGCTATTAAAATTTAGGGGATGCCTCCGCAGCAAGCTTTATCACCCTATTCCGCTCAATTAACAACCGCTGCATATACTCGCCTAAAAAAAGAATATTGGCGAACCTGCCTAACCATCCCAGTGGCGATTCAAACATAAAAATGTCCTTCATTACCGTTTGATTATTAACAGCAAAGAACAAATGTTCGTGCCTGAAGCTGTTAAATGCGCCGCTCACCATCTCGTCGGTAAAATAATCGGGAGACTTAAATTCTGTGATTTTTGAGGTAAGATTTTGCCAGACGCCGAAATGTTTTGCACGCCAGGTTACTATTTCACCCATTTCTATCAATCCGCTTGTCCGGCCCGCAATCGCCTTTTCGCCGGTTTGTTTGGTCGATTCGATATGTAAATCGATACTGCGTGATAAATCGAAGCAAACCCCAATCGGTGCATCAATCATGGTTGAAAGCTCTATAACTATTATATCAGCCTGCGCAGATTGCGTAATAACCTGGCCAAGCCTCTTAATCTTGTGCTTTATATAATAATATCCTCTTTTAATTAACATCGCTATTCCAAATTCAGGCAATTCTTTAATTCTTTAAACGGCGCAGCCCTCTTGAACGCCATAAAAAAACGATTAAAAATGTGAAAAATTCTGGTCCCACCCCATAATATCCATCACCCGCAAAAACTCATCCTGCAATGGTGCTTTAATATGAACAGGCTGCTTAGTAACCGGATGATTAAACAATAATTCGGATGCGTGCAGCAGCATGGTTTCCATTTCCCACCTGTCTTTAAACAGCTTGTTTTGCTTGTTGCAGCCATGTGTCCTGTCGCCGATGATGGGATGGAAAACATGGGCGAAATGCTTACGCAGCTGGTGCATGCGGCCAGTTTCGGGGTTCGCTTCAATCAAAGAATACCTTGAGGTAGCATGCGCACCCAGCGCCACATCAAGCTCTGCGCGGGCCAGGGTTTTGTACCGGGTAAATGCTTCCTGCAATGTTCCGTTTTCTTTTCGTAACGGGTAATCTATTTCCTCCTCATCCGGCGTGTAGCCACGCACTATGGCAAGATACTTTTTATTTACCAGGCTTTCATAAAACTGTTGCTGCATCAGCTTTTCCGTATCCTTATTCAATGCGAACAGTAATACGCCTGCGGTTTTACGGTCGAGGCGGTGAGCAGGGTAAACATGCCGGCCTAATTGATCCCGCAAAATTTGGAGTGCGAATTCTTCAACATCGGCAGCAATCGGCGACCGGTGCACCAGCAATCCATGGGGTTTATTGATGGCTACCAAATCATCATCACGGAATAAAATATCGAGCATGCGCATTGGGCGCTAAGATACCCTTTTCCGGACATTGGTTAGGTGGTAAATCCGCTGCCGGGGGGGCGAAAATTATCAACCGTTCAAAAAAAATCAGAAATTGTGATGGTTTTAAAAAAACCGTCATTACTTTTATTCCGTATTTGCCTGTGACCTCTTGACTTTTTTGTTCTAACCCTTAAAAGTCAGGACGAAAAAGAGTTTTTATAGCCCCTGAATAAATGCTTGCAGCCCGTTCTAATTTAATTTTCCGGTCAATAATGCGTGTAATACTTCTATCGGCTGTATTGCTGTTTGCCACTCTTATTTCAAAAGCACAGATATCCGCCACCAGGTTCCGGCGTATCAGCACCGACCAGGGGCTATCAAACTCAACTATCAATTGCATTTTCCAGGATAGCCGCGGCTTTATGTGGTTTGGTACCCGCGACGGCCTTAACCGGTACGATGGTGTAAATACGGTAATTTATCGCACCAAACCCGGCGATGCTACCAGCATCAGCGATAATTTTGTCCGCGCCATTTATGAAGATCCGTCTCATAAAATATGGATTGGTACTTCGGCAGGGCTTAGTTGCTTAAACCCCGTTTCAAATACATTCACCCGTTACAGGCACAGTAAAACTGATGGCAACACCATCACGTCTGACATTGTATCGGCAATCTCCGCTATTGATGACCACAACCTGCTGGTAGGCACCACAGGCGGAGGCATGGATATTGTAAATACCAAAACCAGCCGCATTACACATTTCAGGCATAGCAGTAAAAATGCTGCCGGTATAAGTAGCGATACCGTAAATTGTTTCTATCGCGACAGCTACAAAAACATTTGGCTGGGCACTCAAAAGGGGATAGATAAGTTCGACGCCAATAAATCTTCTTTTAAAACATTTGGCAGCGGCCAGGTAACAGCAATTGCCGAAGACAAGCAAAACAACCTTTGGCTGGGCACGGCAGACGCAGGGCTGCTTGTTTACAGTCCTGCCGCAAACACATTCAAACCTATCAAACACCTGGACGGTGCAAAGCAAGGGCTATCAGGCAATATGGTGCTGAGCGTTATGTGCGATAAAAAGGGCGATGTATGGGTGGGCACTATAAATAAAGGCCTCAACCAGTATGATTCCGGCAAAGGGGTGTTTTATAACTATTTTCCGCGCCCCGAAAATAATGGAAGCCTTTCCAATATGACGGTATCGGCGTTATACGAAGACAAACAGGGAAACCTTTGGATCGGGACGCATCGCGGAGGAATAAGCCTTTACACTTACGACATTGATAAATTTAAGCTATACCGCCAAAGTGCAGATAAAAACAGCCTGAGCTATAATGATGTAAAAGCTTTTTGCCAGGATGGTAAAGGCAATATATGGATAGGTACGGATGGCGGCGGCTTAAACCGGTTCGACCGTGAAACAGGGGCTTTTGTACGTTACCAGCACGACCCGGCCAATTCATCCAGTATTTCATCAGACGCAATCCAGGCTATTGCCGAAGATGCACAGGGGAAAATATGGGTAGGTACCTGGGGCGATGGTCTTGACATGTTAGACCCCAATACCGGCCGGTTTACGCATTTTAAAAATAATCCTCACGATAAAACCAGTATCAGCTCGAATTTTTTACAGATGATGCACCTGGACCAGCAGGGTAATTTCTGGGTTGCAACTTATGGCGGAGGACTGAATTTATTAAACACGCAAACGCACGTCTTTAAACGGGTAATAGCAGACCCTGATGGCGCAACCAGCCTGCATGGAAAAAATATCGTTTCGATAGGCGAGGACAACGACGGCAACGCTTGGTTCGGTACAGATGACGGCGGATTGAACCGCTATAACCTGGCGTCGCGGCGTTTTTCGCATTACCTGGAGCACGAAAAAAAGAGTACCGATTCCCGCGTACTTTTTACAGATAGCAAAGGACAATTTTGGGTTGGTATGGCCGGTTTGTATAGGCTGGATAAGCAAAGCAATACGTTTAAGCTTTATTCGCATAGTGCGGGGCTCGACAAGCTGTTTATTAAAGGCATTACCGAAGGCAACAGGAACAACCTATGGATATCTACTTCCTCTGGCCTGGTAAAATTAAACCCGGAGAACGGCGCCACCCAATCATTCAATACCTGGGACGGGCTGCAGGGGATGGAGTTTGAGGCCAACTCATACCTGAAAGCCAACGATGGCGAAATGTATTTTGGTGGCGAAAGGGGCTTTAACAGCTTTTATCCCGATGATATCAAGAATAACAAATTTGTCCCGCCGGTTTATATAACCGATTTCCAGGTATTCAATAAATCGGTTTCTCCGTCCGACAAACAGTCGCCATTAAATGCAGACATAACTTTTGCGGACAGCATTTCACTTAATTATAAGCAATCGTCCATAGCATTTACGTTTGCGGCGCTTAATTACATCATTACGCGTAACAACCAGTATTCGTATAAGTTGGACGGGCTGGATAAAGAATGGATAAAGGCCGGTATGGAGCGCAAGGCCAGCTATACCAACCTTGATCCCGGCACTTATACTTTCAGGGTAAGGGGCTCAAATAACGATAATGTTTGGAACCAAACCGGCGACAGTATTATCATTTACATTGCGCCGCCTTTTTGGGCTACGCTATGGTTCCGTATGCTGATATTTTTGACCATTGTGCTTTCGGCATATTTGTTTTATGGCTACCGTATCAATACCATCGAACAGCAAAAAAAGGAATTGGAGCGCCAGGTAAAAGCGCGTACCGCTGAAGTAACACAGCAATCGCTGGAGCTGAAGACGCAATCAGATGAGCTGCAATTGCTCAATAAGGAATTGCTGCAGCAATCAGAGATGCTGATGACGCAATCGGACAATCTGCAGCAATTAAACAGCAAGCTTGTGGAACAGCAGCAGCAGGAACATGAAGCCCGGATGGAAGCCGAGAAGGCCAACCAGGCAAAAAGCGTTTTCCTGGCAACCATGAGCCACGAAATACGCACACCTATGAACGGTGTAATCGGTATGGCCTCGCTGCTTTCGGAGACCAGCCTAAGCGGCGAACAGCGGGAATATACCGATACCATCATCAACAGCGGCGAAAACCTGCTGAATGTAATAAACGACATTCTTGACTTCTCGAAGATTGAATCGGGCAAGATGGATTTGGAGCGCGACGATTTCAACCTGCGCAGTGTAATAGAAGAGGTAATGGACCTATTCCTGCTAAAAGCATCGGAAAAAGGCCTTGACTTGATTTACCAGTTGGATGAAGACGTTCCGGTACACGTAGTGGGCGATAGTCTACGGGTGAAGCAGGTGCTTATAAACCTCATAAACAACGCGCTGAAATTTACCTCGAAGGGCGAAATATTTGTAAAAGTAAATTTGGCGAAAACATTGCCAGATAACGGCGTTGAAATAGGCTTTTGCGTAAAAGATTCAGGAATAGGCATACCAAAAGAAAAACTCGACAAGTTATTCAAGGCATTCTCGCAGGTGGATTCATCCACTACCCGCAAATACGGCGGTACCGGGCTGGGCCTGGCCATCTCTCAACGGTTGGTAAAACTGATGGGGGGCGATATTTCGGCAAATAGCGTTTACGGTCATGGTTCTGAGTTTAAGTTTACTATTCAAACCGTAACCAGCACCAACCAGGTACCTGCAGCACAAGTTTGCGACCTAACCAATTTTGCCGGTTTTTCGGTATTGATTGTAGATGATAACGAAACCAATCTTACGATATTAAAAACTCAGCTTGAATTATGGAAGCTGGCACCGGTAACAGCCTCATCAGCTATGGACGCGCTTGCCTTACTGGATAAACGAAAAGCTTTCAGCCTGGTAATTACCGATATGGAAATGCCTGAGATGGATGGTGTTGGCCTGGCAAAAGTGATAAGGACTAAAAACAACCCGCCGCCGGTAATAATGCTGAGCTCGATAGGCGACGAGACCCGCAAAAAAAATCCGGATTTATTTTCATCTGTGCTGATAAAACCTGCTAAGCAAAATAACCTTTGTAAAGCTATACAGGCGGCCCTGTCAAAACAGGGGAGTGTGCCGGCGGAAGGACAACAAGCCGGGGTATTGAGCGTGAATTTTGCTGAAAGTTATCCGCTGCAAATACTAGTGGCCGAAGACAATACTGTTAACCAAAAGCTGATACAACGCATACTCAGCAAGCTTGGTTATATATGCGACATTGTAGAAAACGGCGTGGAGGTGCTTGAAAAGATAAAGGAGAAAGCCTACGATACCATATTGATGGATATACAAATGCCTGAGATGGACGGCTTGGAAGCCACTGCCCACATACGCAGCAACCAGGCTAAACAACCTTATATAGTGGCCATGACAGCGAATGCCATGACCGAGGACAGGGACGTATGCCTGCAGTCGGGCATGAATGATTACCTGGCCAAACCGATGAAGCTGGAAGAGCTGATGAACGTATTGAAGAAGGCGGCCGCACATGCTGCATAAACACGCTAACATACATTTTTAAAACCTACTGCCGTTTATTTGGTTAGCTAAATAAAACTAACCGAAAACCATGGCGAAAAGTGTGGCAGACCAACTGGTTGAAATGCTGGTTAATGCAGGGATAAAAAGAATATATGCTGTAACCGGCGACAGCCTTAACAATGTGAACGACGCCGTCCGGCGCGAGGGAAGCATTCAATGGATACATGTGCGGCATGAAGAAGCCGGCGCCTACGCTGCAGGCGCCGAAGCGCAATTAAACGGGCTGGCCTGCTGTGCAGGCAGCAGCGGCCCGGGACATGTGCATTTAATAAACGGTTTATATGATGCCAATCGTTCCGGCGCACCTGTTATCGCTATCGCATCAACCGTTGCCAGCTTCGAGTTCGGCACAGAATATTTCCAGGAAACCAATACCACCAAGCTTTTTGACGACTGCAGTGTTTATAACCAAATAGCGACCACGCCGAAGCAGTTGCCGCGTATGCTGCAGTCGGCTATACAATCGGCAATTCATAAAAAGGGTGTTGCGGTGCTTGGTTTGCCCGGCGATTTGACCGGGCAAGATGCGGAAGAAATAGCTACTGCCACGGAGGTATTTAGGTCGACCGCGGTTGTAACGCCTTCGCCGGATGACCTGCATCAATTGGCCGGCATACTGGCCAAATACAATAAAATAACCATTTTTTGTGGCATAGGTGCTGCCGATGCGCATGATGAGGTAGTTGAGCTGGCTAAAAAGATAAACGCCACGGTTGGCTATTCGTTCCGGGCTAAAATGGATATCCAGTACGATAATCCGAACGAAGTGGGTATGACCGGCTTACTCGGCCTTCCCGCAGCCTTTCACAGCATGCATGAGAGCGACTTGCTGCTATTGCTCGGTACCGATTTCCCCTACACCATGTTTATGCCGCCTGATTGTAAAATTGTGCAGGTAGATACCAAACCGGAGCGTATAGGTCGCCGGGCAAAGGTGGATGTGGGGCTGCATGGCTCTGTAAAGGATACGCTCAAAGCTTTGTTGCCGCTGATGAAGCAAAAAAAGGATAACAGTTTTTTAAAGGCGCAGTTGAAGGTTTACGACGAGGTGAAGAAGAAAATGCAAACCTATGTTAACGACCCCGGTAAAAAGGAACTGATACATCCTGAATTTGTAGCCAGCATAATTGACGGGCTGGCGAAAGACGATGCTATTTTTACGGTGGATACTGGCATGTCATGCGTTTGGGGCGCCCGGTACATACAGGCCACCGGGAAACGTAAGATGCTTGGCTCTTTCAATCATGGCTCCATGGCGAATGCTATGCCCCAGGCTATCGGTGCAGCGTTGGCTTGTCCGGATCAGCAGGTGATTGCCTTATGCGGCGATGGCGGGCTGTCGATGCTTTTAGGGGATTTGGCCACTATCACCCAATATAAATTGCCGGTTAAAATCGTGGTATTCAACAACCGCTCGCTGGGTATGGTAAAGCTGGAAATGGAAGTTGCCGGCCTGCCCGACTGGCAAACCGATATGCACAATCCCGACTTTGCCATGGTGGCCCAGGCAATGGGTATAAAAGGCTTTACAGTAACCGACCCGGATAACGTAAAACAAGCCCTGCAGGAAGCATTTATGTACAAAGGCCCGGCGCTGGTAAACATTATGACCGACCCCAACGCATTGGCCATGCCGCCAAAAATTGAATTTGAGCAGGTAAAAGGCATGGCGCTATCTATGACCAAGCTGGTACTGAACGGCCGAATGGATGAAGTGATTGATACGGTAAAGGCGAATTACAAGCACCTGTTGTAGATGTGCGAATGCGTGGATGTGCGGATGTGCGAATGAATTTGATGATTTGAAGATGTTGTGAAACTGATATTCAGACCGCTTTTTTCATTCGCACATCAAAAATTCGCACATCCATTCAATATTCCAGCCACTTATTCAGCTTCAGGTTTATCTTATCACCTTCGGAGAATTTGCCGAACTGGTCATTCAGTACGCGGATGGTGACGCCGTTGTGCTCCATGATGAGGTCTTCGTAACAACCTTTAAATAGCACCTGCTTTACTTCCCAATCGTTGCTGGTCCAGGTTTTAACAGTTTCAATCCATTCGGGGTAGATAACTACATGGTCGGATTTTGTTTTCAATCCGCAAACACGGGCTTCTTCGCTGGTAAGCACGGTGCAGTTGGTAAGCAGCTGTGCGGTGTATAGGTATTTGGGGCTCTGATAAAGTTCCTTCGGGCTTCCTGATTCAAGGATTTCTCCGTCTTTAAGCACAACCAGCTCATCCGCCATCGACAGCACTGCGGCAGGGTCGTGAGATACGATGATTACCGTAAGGCCGGTCTCTTTTACAATCTGCCGGATATCCTGTTGTAATCCTTCCCGGAAAGATGTATCGACCTGGTTAAAAGGTTCATCAAGCAATAATATCTGAGGGTTGGTTACCAATGCCCTTGCTATAGCTACACGCTGTTTTTCGCCGCCACTTAATTCGGCCACTTTTTTTTGGGCGATGCGCGTCATTTTAAGCTGCGTGAGCATTTGCTCCGTTTTTTGCTGTTTGGCTTTAAGATTTGTGCTGGGCAGCATGATGGAAATATTCTCCTGCACCTTGGCAAACAGGTTAAGGTCGTCGGTTTGCTGGGTTACCATTTTCATGGCATCATGGCCTGGTATCAGCTTTTCTTCGGGTCCCCAGATGCGTTCGCCCTTGAAGGATACCTTGCCGCTATCGGGGGATAATAGTCCGTATAATAGCTTTAGTAACGTACTCTTCCCGCTGCCGCTTTCGCCAATTATGGCGGTTATTTTACCGGGGGCAATGCTTAAATCGATTTTCTTTACGCCCGAAGCCTGGATGCCCGGATAAACTTTACTAACTGATTCTGCCTGCAAAAAAGGTGTATTTGCCATCGGCGGTAAAGATACTTGTTTAGTTAGAAAGGTTGTAGTGGTTGTAATAGTTGCAATGGTGCGTTAGGGTGTAACATCTAAGCGGGAATAGCGTCAGATAGCACTTAAACATTGAACACGTTAATGAAGAAAATATTTTTTGTATTGCTGTTTTGCCTGCTTTGCATCGGCTTGCTGATGCTCAACCTGCTGGCCGGACCATTACTATAAATTAAAATCGGCCGCTTATAAGATTTGCATAATTGATGTTAAATTAATTGAAAAACATCACATTTGTGTTATGCCCTACGGAACACTTTATTTAATCCCTGTACCGCTTGCCGAGCAAGCCGCTGCAAAATCATTTACACCGTATTTGATTGATACTATTAACGGTATAAAAGAATATATTGTTGAGAATGAGAAAACTGCGCGTAAATTTTTGAAAGAAGCAGGACTAAAAACGCCGCAAAGCGAGTTGGTTATACATGATTATGGTAAGCATAATCGCCAGGACGATACAATCGAGTTTTTTAAAGGCCTGCAAGCCGGTAACGATGTCGGCCTGATGAGCGAGGCCGGCTGCCCCGGTGTTGCCGACCCCGGAGCCGCGCTGGTAGCAAAGGCGCACAGGATGGGTATTAAGGTGGTGCCGTTAGTCGGCCCTAGTTCTATCTTACTGGCGCTGATGGCATCCGGCTTTAGCGGTCAAAGCTTTGCGTTTCATGGTTACCTGCCAATAGATAAAGTACAGCGCAGCAAAAAGATAAAGGAGCTGGAGCAGATTTCGGTACAGGACGACCAAACGCAGTTGTTTATTGAAACCCCCTTTCGTAATAACCCGATGCTGGAGGAAATTTTGAGGACAGCTAATTCCAAAACCAAATTATGCATAGCCTGCGATTTAACCGCCGCAACAGAGCTCGTTCAAACCAAAACCATCGCCGAATGGCAAAAAAACAAACCTGAACTTCATAAACGCCCCGCAATTTTTTTAATATATCACAAATAAATGTTACCCAGCCAAACTCATACCCAGGTATTGATTGTGGGCGCAGGCCCGTCTGGCCTGATGATGGCCGCACAATTGCTGCGAAATGGCGTGCAGCCGATGATTATCGACATCAAACAAGGTCCTACCGACGAATCCAAAGCGCTGGCTGTGCAGTCGCGCTCGCTGGAGATATATCGGCAGTTAGGCGTGGTTGAGCATGTGGTTGAAAACGGCAAGCCTGCCGGTGGCGTGATATTTAACGAGGATGGCAAAAAGGTAGCATCCCTGGCTATGCAAAACGTTGGCGAAGGACTTACACCTTTTCCGTACATACTGCTTTACCAGCAAAGCAAAAACGAGCGGCTGCTACTCGATTACCTTACCCGTAACACCTGCCCGGTTTACTGGGAAACCACGCTTACATCGCTGAAGCAAACCCCCGACAATGTAGAAGTGCAATTACAGAATGCCAGCGGAACCGTAACCCTTACCTGCGATTATGTGGTGGGCGCGGACGGAGCGCACAGCGCGGTGAGAAAATTATCAGGCGGGCACTTTAACGGCGAAACCTATGCCCATAATTTTTACCTGGCGGATGTAGAGGTAACCAATACTGAATTAAACGGCGAATATGTAAACCTTTTTTTAGCGCGCGGCGGCTTTTCGGCATTCTTCCCGATGGCCGAGGCCGGCCGTTTTCGGGCGCTGGGCAACCTGCCTGTAGAATTGGAAAACAAGGAAGATTTAGCTATCGAAGATATCCTGCCGGGCCTTGAAAAGACCAGCGGACTGAAAATTCAAATTGCGCGTACCTATTGGTTTACCAAATACCGCCTGCACCACCGCATGGCCGATAATTTCCGGATGCAGCGATGCTTCCTGGTTGGCGATGCGGCTCATATTCATTCTCCCGTTGGCGGGCAGGGTATGAATACCGGTCTGCAGGATGCTTATAACCTGGCCTGGAAGCTTGCCGGCGTTGTAAAAGGCGAAATAAATGCTCGCATATTGGAAAGCTACGCAGCTGAGCGCATGCCCGTCGCAAAGGCATTATTGCGCACCACCGACAGGATGTTTAGTATTATTACCTCGTCAAGCTGGCTCAATACTATTTTTAAACGCTGGCTGATGCCATCGCTGCTAAAGCTGGCCTGGAGCAGCGACACTTTACGCAAGGCATTTTTTAAACAGGTATCGCAAATCGCTATCAACTATCGCGATAGCAAAATTAACCTGCACGTCAGCCAGTCGTCCAAAATAAAAGCCGGCGATAGGCTGCCCTATATGAAACTGTTCGACGAGAAACGGCAGGAAGAAACCGACCTGCACGCCTGGTGCGCCAAACCTGGGTTTACGCTCATCACCCTCGGCAAAATGGCCGAGACTGAGCTTTTTGTGCTGGCTAAATGGATAAGCGCTAAATATCCCGGCAAGCTTAATTTTTTCCATCTGCCCAAATCAGACAAAAATCAACACATCTTCGATGCCTTTGAGGTAAACGAAAAACAAGGCGTTTCCATTATTGTAAGGCCGGATATGTATATCGGCTTTTTGAATGATAAGATAGATACAGTATTGATGGATAATTATTTGGGGAATGTGGTTGGGATAGCGGAATAAACATATAAAGATGATGGCACAGGTTTGAATTTCGTAACACCCGGTTTGAATTTTGTAACCGTATTAAATAAAACCTGTTGTAATTTTACGGTTTACAAATACCATTATGGCTGCACAACTGGAAACACTTGAAGAATTTTATCAACATAAATTAAATTACCTGCCTTTAAACCTTCGCGACGACATCGGGCACTTTAATGTTTTCCGTTTAGAAGACTGTGTTAGCTCGCCGGTGAGGTACAGTCGCAAGGAATTTTATAAGGTTACGCTTATACGCGGAAAGAACCGTTACCATTATGCCGATAAAACTGTTGACCAGGACGGCCCGACGCTGATATTTTTTAACCCGAGTGTACCTTACACCTGGGAGCCGCTTTCTGAGGAAATAAGCGGATTCTTTTGCATTTTTTCGAAGCCATTTTTGGGAGAAAAACTTTTTGGCGGTTTAAATGAATTGCCCATGTATAAGCTGGGCGGCAAGCCTGCCTACTCCTTAACCGAGGCGCAGGACCAGCGCGTAAGCGAAATATTTTTGAAGATGCTGGAGGAGATTAAGTCGGAATATAGTTTTAAATACGACCTGTTAAGAAACTATGTGGCGGAGCTTACGCACCTGGCCTTAAAATCGACACCATCAGAAAACCTGTTTCAGCACCCGGATTCTAAATCGAGGATAACTGCGGTATTTACCGAACTGCTGGAAAGGCAATTCCCGATAGAGACGCCGGCGAAGCGTTTTACCATGCGCTCCGCAAAAGATTTTGCTGATCAGTTAGCCGTACATGTAAACTACCTTAACCGGGCCATTAAGCAAACCACCGGCAAAACCACCACCGATGTTATTACAGAGCGTTTACTGGGCGAAGCGAAAATACTGCTCAGGCATACCGACTGGAATGTTTCGGAGATCGGTTATTCGCTTGGGTTTGACGAGCCTTCACACTTCAATAACTTCTTTAAAAAACAAACCCGGTTTACGCCTACTGCTTTCCGCTTAGCCTGATTTCTCTAAAGGTTTGAATTATGTAAGTATCGGCTTGAATTGTGCTAATTGAGCTTTAACTGGCGGCCTACTTTTGTCTTATTAAACAATAAGAAAATGAAAGATCAAAAAGTATGGTTAGTAACAGGGGCCTCAAAAGGTTTGGGGCTAGCCCTGGTAAAACAGTTATTAAACAATGGTCATAAGGTTGCAGCTACCTCCCGGACAATCGCCGGTCTTGAAAAAGCAGTCGATTTTAGCAGCGGCTCATTTTTCCCACTGGCTACCGATTTGGCATCAGAAAGCAGCGTTGCCGAAGCGATAGAAAAAACAATAAACGCCTTTGGTAAAATCGACGTAGTTGTAAACAACGCAGGTTATGGCTTGTTCGGCGCATTGGAAGAACTCACCGATAGCGAGGCTCGTGAGAATTTTAACATTAATGTTTTCGGCTCCCTGAATATTATCCGGGCGGTACTGCCGCAGCTAAGGTTGCAGGGTTCGGGGCATATTATCAATATAGCCTCTATCGGCGGCTTTACCGGCATGTTTCCTGGCTTTGGTATTTATTGCGCCACAAAATTTGCGGTGCATGGCTTTACTGAAGCCCTTGCCGCCGAAGTTAAGCCTTTCGGCATCAATGCTACAGTAGTTTCTCCGGGCTACTTCCGCACATCGTTTTTAACTTCCGACTCTTTCGTTATTCCGGAAAAACAGGTTCCGGCTTACCAGTCGGTGCGCGAAATGCAGGCAACACACCAGGATAACATTAACGGCAACCAACCCGGCGACCCGGAAAAAGGCGCGGCAGCCATCATCACGTTAACGGAGCAGTCAAATCCGCCATTACATTTATTCCTTGGCCAGGATGCATATGATATGGCTTACGTTAAGATGGAATCGGTTAAAAACGACCTTGAAACCTGGAAAACGTTGAGCACATCAACAGCATATTAAATACCTTTAAATAAAACAAATGCCGCCTGCCAAACGGGCGGCATTTGTTTTTATTCGGGCAGCTCGTAATTAAATACGTAAGCATGGCCGCCTTTTGCATCGATGTTTATAGTAAGTTCGCCGCTCAAGCCTGTAAGCTCGCCGGTACCCGAGCCGGCCACTACGATGATTTTCAGCACGCCGCTGGTGGCATCGCCTTTTTTCATGGTGGCATTGTGCGAGAAATAAAAGCTACCGCTTTTACCATTAAGCTTAGCGTCCACTTTTTCGAGCGCGACATAGGCCATGGCGCCTGTACTTTCGGTAGCGCTCGTCAGCATACTACCTTTGGACGTACCCGACAGATTACCAGTCCAGGTTTTGTCGATAGTCATGCGGCCTATACCGGCCTCTTTTTCCAGCGCAGTGCCCTCTGCCGGTGTTATTTTTACTTCAAATGTTCCGTTAGCTTGCATAGGTGTTTTGGGTTTAATTGTTTTAGCTGAGCTTAGTACCGCTATAAAGGCGAGCATAAGCATCGCTTTTGTGGTTTTCATCGTGCGATTTTATCAAAAGTAACAGGAGCGATTGACAACAGTATGTCAGCAGGGAAATATGAAGTTAAGTATTTATATGTTTTTTGGGGGGCCTCCGCCTTGTTTCTGCCGGCGTTTTAATTCCAGGCAACACCACATTCCATTAATATTGTATCGAGCATAGAAAGATGGCCGGAAAAGCCCGCCGGGCTGTAGTATGTGTCCGTATCAGTTTGCTGCCTGCAATGGTCCAGTTTATTTAAAATGAGCTGTTGGTAATGGATAATGTCCAGGGCTTCGTTTATGTTTACCGGCGATGCAGCCAATTTCTGTTCGAGCAATATATCTAAACGCTTGTGAAGACGTTCGAGCATGTCGATTTCTCGTTTAAAAAGTTTCAGTTCGCGTGTCATTAGGGATTGGTGTAACAATAAAGTTACATAAAAATTTCTAAAATCATTGCTTCCACAAAAAAATATTTCCCGGTAAAATATATAGCGAATAGCCCGCTTTTATAACTCCCAATAAATCAGCCCGGCTCTCAACAGAAGTATTATTTCCGCTGTAAGGATTAATTGCTATATTTAACTTCAAATAAGCCCGGGCCTCTGCGCTTCTTTGAAGTTAAACCTAACGATCACAAATGATGCAAATTTATTTCCAACGTATGCTGAACCTCGTACCAAAAAAAGGAGATGGGGGTGATTTGCGGTGCGGCAATATTTCTGCGCAGGCACAGCTTACAATCAATAATCAGCTTAACTAAATCAAATCGAAATGCAAACAGGTTATCTTAAAATTAACCCGGCAGAGGCGGATAGCCGTTTCCCGAGTTTCCTGCAGGGTTTTAACCGGCGATGGTACGCCGGTAACTGCCAGTCGGTGTACCTTTGTTTTGATTCCGCCGGAACGGCAGAGGCGCTTACCGATGCTATTGGTTTGTATGGCTTAAATGTAAAGATTAAGAGTGGCGGCCATTGCTACGAAAATTTTGTGTTTAACGCCGGTACAGGGGCCATTATAGATGTGACCCCAATGGCGGGGTATGGCTATGACGAGTCAAAGGGATATTACCTGGAGTCGGGCGGGACGAATTGGACTGCCTTCCAGGCGCTTTTCCGCGATTATGGTCGAGTGCTGCCAGCAGGTTCGTGTTATTCGGTAGGCTTGGGCGGACATATCTGTGGCGGCGGTTACGGCCTTTTATCCCGCTTGAACGGGCTGACTGTCGACTGGCTGACGGGCGTGGAAGTAGTGGTTAAAGATCATGAAGAACTCCCGGCTTACGCTACCTATGTTTCTGCGGATTCGACGGAGCCCGACCAACAGGATTTGTTTTGGGCGCACTGCGGCGGCGGCGGCGGAAATTTTGGGGTAATCACCCGGTATTATTTTAGAGACCTGCCTTCGGCGCCACAGATGGCCCTGCTTACTACAGTGGCATTTCCCTGGTCTGATTTAACAGAAGGCATCCTTGGAAGCCTGCTAAACTTGTTCGCGGGATTTGCCCAACGCACCGATAACTGGCGGCAGTTCGGCATTTTCGCACTCAACCACCAGGCAGCCGGCGAGATACATTTGACGATACAAACGGTATTAAACGATGGCGACAATGAAACCGACATCCGCGCACAATACATCGACCCTTTACTGGCATCTTTAAACTACATTACGCCTTCAAGGCTGATGACTCGCCCCGGTTTGGCACATCATGGGTACTTATTCCAGGGAACGGCAGCAACACTCCCCTACACTTTTTATGAAGCCGTACAAAACCTGAATGGCTCCGGTGCCAATCAACGAGGCAAATACAAATCCGCGTACATGCGCAAACCATTTCCCGCTGACCAGGTCGCCGCCATTTACAAATGGCTCACCACGGTTCCACCGGGCCTGACCTCCGCGGACATGCAGCAGAGCCTGCTGCAGGTAGATACTTACGGCGGCAGGATTAACGAGGTTCCCCCCGCAGCTACCGCCATACCCCAGCGTTCATCCATTTTAAAGCTGCAATACCAAACCTATTGGACCGATGCGGCCCAGGACGATGCACATTTAAGCTGGATAAGGGACTTTTACACAGATGTATACCGACTGACAGGAGGCGTACCTGATCCGCAGATGGATGCGACGGCCAACGTGGATGGCTGTTATTATAATTACCCGGATACCGATCTTAATATAGATGGCAACCGGGAACCCGCCCTGCGGCTGTATTTCGGCGACAACCTGCCCAGGCTCCGCAGCGTGAAACGGCGTTGGGACCCCAATAATTACTTTAACAGCAGTCAATCTATCGATTAAACCTTCTGATTATTACTGCGGGGAAGGGGTTTATAAGCCTATCGTCGATCAGGTGTCTGTCTGGGAGATTATTTTTTTTAATTCTGTTTGTAGGTTACCTGTGCTGCAGACGCATGAGCCTTTGCAGCACAGGCCACATCGGCATGCGCGCGCCTGAAGAGGGTCTTGAATCTTGAATATTACGATGGTTTCCAATTAACCCATAACCAAAAGTTATTCTGAATTACTATTCTTCATTGGCTTCAAGTTATAATTAAACAGATATTCAGCACATATTTTCCGGGCTTTAATCTGATCCCAATTATTATGAATATAAACGACGCTATAGAATTACTTAAATGTTACAGCGGACCTTTTGAATTAACACTGCATCCGCGCGCTAGCGAAGCCCTGATACAGAAAGTGGAACATTTTTATGGCGTCACCTTACCGGATGATTTTAAAACCTTGTATCGCTTTACTGATGGTTTTGAAATCGACGAGGATATTTTGAATATGATACCGCTTCAGGAAATGATTTCCCATAAAAATGCGGATAAATCGATATGGATAGCGGAATATATGATCTATTCTGAAATGTGGGAGTTAGAAATAGATTCTGATAATTTTAATGATTACTCAATTTTAGCCGATGATATGGATCACGGGAAAATAGCATTAACCCATTCAGTGGCTGAATTTGTCGGAAGGTGTCTTAAAGGCGGGGTGTTCGAAAAAGGCGGGCTATATCATTGGAAAGATGAAATAAAGGCGAAAGTTTACGGTAATGTCGATCCCGAAGGCCTGAAACCATTGTTTGCCGTTTTTAGTGAATGCCTTAAACTCGATTTAATTTCAAAACATGAAGTTACTGAAAGGGCAGACTGGATAATTTCGACGGAACATGATCCCCACCCCTTCTTTAAAAGAATTTCTGCAAGCCGGGCCGTACCGGAATTAATTACTGTATTAAATTCTGTTGATTTAATAGAAGACATTGTTCAAGTACGGGCAATTTTTGGCGTAGTAGCGCTTAAGCTCCTTATTAATAAAATAAAGCCAGGTAAGGCGATATCGATATTGGCTAAATTCACAGATAGAAAAGACCTCACTCCTTACGAGACGAATGAAATACGATACCTGGTAAATGAACGGAGACGCTGGTATAACCGGTTGGATAAAACATTGAGAATAAAACTTAGTGATCGCACTAAGTCCTTTTTTGATAATTACAGCAGATTTAACTTGTATTATCATACCAATTGGAATGCTATAAACGACAGATTAGTTAGCGATTTTTCGGCGGGGATGTGAATTCGATTTCCGGTTGAACCTAACTACTGGTCAGCGTCCCGCTGACTTTATTAATCAGACTCTTAAATAAGTTTGGCTTTGCTTGTGTTGTTTAAAAGTTATTGTAAGCGAGACGCTTACACACGTTTGGGTTCAAGCGGGACGCATGAACCGACGAAATTGGTATTCAAACTGTACATAAGTGTTCCGCGGAACAGTACGGTTCCCGTGTCGTAAGCCGATAGTCACTACATACGTTCTGCCGGTAAAACCTAGTGGCGGCACTATGCCGGGCGCGATTAAACTGCCCTCAAAATCACCCCGCTACAGCCATCTCCAACAGCGCAAAAACACCGTCCTTATAATGTGCGGGCATATCGGGCGTATAATCAATACCGGTGTTTCCGATATGGGCGAAACCGCTGTCTACGTAGTAATTGATGAGCCGGGCATTACCGCCGCCGGTGTCCATACGGATATATGACAGGTTATTAGTCTTTGCAAATTCCCTTGCCCAGTCGATAATATGTTTCAGCAGGTTATGCCCTCGAAAAGACCGGCTGGTGGCTATGCGGTGAATATACACGGCCCGTACCGTATCGGAGTCTTTCCAAATAGACGGATCGCTGAGCGTGATGCAAAAAGTAGCTACAATTTTTCCATCGGCCACAACTTTGTAATGCCGTTGTTCCTCTATTTCTTTGGCAATAAGTGCCGGTTCAAAGCCCAGCCAATGGTTGTTGCCCACCTCTTTTTGATAGGATATCGCATCGTCGTAAAGCGAAAAAATGGTTTCCGTGTCGGTAGGGTTGGTGTTTTGTACCTGTATCTGCATCGCTAGGTTAAATTATTAAAATACAAATTTACGCGCTGAACAGGTTTATTGGGTTAGGCTGAAAGCTTATTGTATTGGGGGATTGATATTTTGCTCTCACCATCGCATAGCAATTAAAAGTTTTTGTTAATTTAACCCACCAAACAAACCTGCCCCCCTGATGAGCGAACTCGATTTAAACACATCGCAACCGACTGCCGGATATAAAAAATATAAACGCAGGCGCAGCATGCTGCCCTGGTGGGTAATTGGCTTTATATGGATTTTTATGGTATTTGCTGCATTGGTTCCTGTCGCCATAGTTTTTGGCGCCATGCGGTTAACCTTCCAGGTTTCATTACTCGGGCTGTCGGCAGCCGATCCGTTTTCCGGTACCGGCATATTTGTGATGCTCCTGTTCGCCTATAAAGGCCTGGTAGCATTTGGCCTGTGGACTGAAAAAACCTGGGCTATTGATTTGGCTAAAATTGACGCTGCCCTAAGTACGGTTATTTGCCTCGGTACAATGGGCTATTCGCTTTTCGGGCCGGGCGGTATGTTTAGCCTGCGATTAGAACTGATTGCAACCATTCCCTACTATTTCAAAATGAACCAGATAGAATACGACTGGAAAAACTTCGACAGCCTAGAAGCGGAGCCGTTCCCGATGCAGTAAGACTAAAGCTTTTAATTTCCTGCTGTTTCGTATTATATCTTATAAAATTAAAGGGGTTTACACTGTAAACCCCTTTAATTTTATAAGATATTCATTGCCAGATGATTGATGTTGAATAGGGGTTTACAGTGTAAACCCGTCTGTAAACCCTGAAGGAAGACACTGACTATCAATACGTTACAAACGCAACAAAATACATATTGTTGATAATCAGAATATTACACAGTGCTCATGGTGTTCCGCGCGGAAAAATGGAACGCTTTAACTTTTAATTTCTATTCATTTTACGTACCCGGTGGCCATCCGTCCTCACATCAAAAACAGGTAGTCTCTGGACTGCCATTCAAACATTAACAACACGCGAAAAATTCATACATCTGCACATCAGAAACACGAAGTCTCTTAGCGCCATTTAAACAATAACAAATACGCGAAAAATTCATACATCTGCACATCAGAAACACGAAGTCTCTTAGCGCCATTTAAACAATAACAAATACGCGAAAAATTCGCACATCTGCACATCAATTTCCTCGTTTTACGCCGAAAATCCACCTTCATGCTATGCATGCATATAAAACATACCGAATACCGTTTTGAACTTTGGTATATTTTGTGAATTATTTTGTTTGGTAAAATTGATATTAAACAATCTTTTTAGGATGAATATAACACAACAACCAAACAATATACTTATTTCAAAAAATCAAATAATCACTTGTTATTCTTTCAGGCGCTGCCTAACTTACAAATATCAAAACGGCCTAAAAGGCGAAACCTGGTTTTAACAAGAAATTTTAATAAAAAATATTGCCGTAACAGCTGATATATGAGCGCACCAAACAGCACCAACGAACTGAATAAGTATAGCAAAACTTTCACGCAGGACCCTACCCAGCCGGCGGCCCAGGCCATGCTTTACGGCATCGGCTTAACCGACGATGATATGCGCAAAGCGCAGGTGGGCGTGGCAAGTATGGGTTATGACGGCAATACCTGCAACATGCACCTGAACGATTTAGCTAAGCTGGTGAAAGAAGGCATTTGGGCAGAGGATTTAGTTGGCCTGATATTCCATACTATTGGTGTAAGCGATGGCATGAGCAACGGCACCGAAGGTATGCGTTATTCGCTGGTGAGCCGCGATGTTATTGCGGATTCAATTGAAGCGGTAACCGGCGCACAATATTATGATGGCTTGATTACCTTGCCGGGCTGCGACAAAAATATGCCGGGCTCGGTCATGGCTATGGGCAGGTTGAATCGCCCATCGATAATGGTATATGGCGGCACCATAAAACCCGGCCACTGGAAAGGTGAGGACTTAAATATCGTTTCGCCATTTGAGGCCCTGGGCAAAAAAATTGCAGGTACCATTACCCCTGAGGATTTTATAGGCGTAATTAAAAATGCATGCCCGAGCGCAGGCGCTTGCGGTGGCGTTTACACTGCTAACACCATGGCTGCAGCTATCGAGGCATTGGGCATGAGTTTGCCATATTCATCATCAAACCCCGCGTTGAGTGAGGAAAAGAAAGCAGAATGTTTAGCGGCTGGAAAAGCCATTAAAATATTATTAGAAAAAGACATTAAGCCAAGCGACATCATGACCCGCGCAGCATTTGAGAATGCAATTGTGGTAATTATGGTTTTGGGTGGCAGCACCAACGCGGTTTTGCACATGATAGCCATGGCGAAAAGCATTGGCGTAAAATTAACACAGGACGATTTCCAGGCGGTGAGCAACCGTATACCTGTACTGGCCGACATGAAGCCCAGCGGCAAATACATGATGGAAGACCTGCACAACATTGGCGGTGTGCCTGCGGTAATGAAATACTGCCTGGCACAAGGCTGGCTTGATGGCAGCTGCCTTACTGTAACCGGCAAAACCATTGCCGAAAACCTGGCCGAAGTTCCTGAACTTGAATTTGAGAATCAAAAAATAATATTCCCGGTTGAAAACCCGATTAAGGCAACCGGACACCTGCAGATCCTATATGGCAATATTGCCGAAGGAGGTAGCGTAGCCAAAATAAGCGGTAAAGAAGGCACTCATTTTGAAGGCCCTGCCCGCGTATTCGACGGTGAGTTTGAACTGATAGCCGGCATAACAAACGGTCGAGTCAAAAAAGGTGATGTGGTGGTTATCCGCAACGTTGGTCCTAAAGGCGCGCCCGGTATGCCCGAAATGCTGAAACCCACATCGGCCATTTTTGGCGCAGGCTTAGGCAGTTCGGTAGCATTGATTACCGATGGACGCTTTAGCGGCGGAACACACGGTTTTGTGGTAGGTCACATCACCCCCGAAGCCTACGACGGCGGCGGCATTGCCTTAATTAAGGATGAGGATAAAATTATTATTGACGCGACAACTAACAAAATCAATGTAATTATATCCGACGAAGAACTGGCAGCGCGCAAAGCAGCATGGGTGCAGCCAAAGCTAAAAGTTAGCAAAGGCTTATTATACCGCTACGCCAAAACCGTTACCACAGCCGCAGAAGGTTGTGTTACGGATGAGATGGAGTAGTCTGAACTCGAATTTATGGAATTAATGAATTAACCAGAATTTTAAAAAAGATTTGAATTCGAATTCTTAGAACAAACGAATGACCAGAATTCTAAAAATTCGGGTTCAGACAAATTAACAGAATGCAATCGGTGAAATCATCCTCAAATCGGTGAAGCGGAGCAGCCCTCTTGAGTGCCACTGAAAACCAGACAAAGGACGAAAAATCACCTTAAAAAATAAAAATATGGAAGTTGCACAGGAGATAATCGGTGAAATCATTCCCGAATCGGTGGAATCAAAAAAAATAGAATTAACGGGCTCTCAGGCTTTGTTAGATGCTTTAATTATAGAAGGTGTTGATACAATTTTCGGGTATCCGGGTGGCGCGATAATGCCCATTTATGATGCCTTATATGATTATCATGATAAATTAAACCACATTTTGGTGCGTCACGAGCAGGGCGGCATACATGCCGGTCAGGGTTATGCGCGTACATCGGGCAAGGTGGGCGTAGTGTTTGCTACCAGCGGTCCCGGTGCTACCAATTTAGTAACCGGTTTGGCTGATGCGCAGATTGACAGCACGCCGTTAGTTTGTATTACCGGCCAGGTGTTTGCACACTTGCTGGGTACCGACGCCTTCCAGGAAACAGACGTGATAAACATCACCACACCCGTTACCAAATGGAACTACCAGGTAACTGATGCTACTGAAATTCCGGAAGCTATTGCCAAGGCATTTTATATAGCCAAAACAGGCAGGCCCGGCCCGGTGCTTATCGACATCACCAAAAACGCACAAATCCAGAAGTTCGATTATAAAGGCTATACCAAGTGTGACCATATCCGCAGCTATCGCCCAAAACCAATCGTTAGGCCGCAGTATATACAGCAGGCGGCCGAGCTGATAAACAGCGCAAAAAAACCGTTCATCATTTGGGGGCAGGGTGTAATATTGGGCAGCGCCGAGCAGGAGTTTAAAACTTTCGTAGAGAAGAGCGGCATCCCGGCGGCGTGGACGATATTGGGCGCAGGCGCAATACCAACCGGTCACGAACTGAACGTTGGTATGTTGGGCATGCACGGTAATTACGGCCCGAATGTTTTGACTAACGAGTGCGACGTGCTGATTGCCATCGGCATGCGCTTTGACGACCGTGTTACCGGCCGCCTGGACAAATATGCCAAGCAGGCTAAGGTTATCCACCTGGATATTGACCCTGCTGAAATCGACAAAAACGTAAAATCAACCGTACCTGTTTGGGGCGATTGCAAGGAAACTTTACCATTGCTTACTGCTTTGGTTGACAAAAAAGAGCACACTGAGTGGGTGAACCTTTTTAACGAGTACACCCAAAAGGAAGTTGAAGCCGTAATACACAACGAGCTGAACCCGACCACTCCTGAAATGACTATGGGCGAGGTTATTAAACAACTGAATGAGCTTACTAAGGGCGACGCTGTAATTGTTACCGACGTTGGCCAGCACCAGATGGTAGCCTGCCGTTACGCAACGCTTAACAAAACACGCAGCAATGTAACCAGCGGTGGTTTGGGTACCATGGGTTTTGCGCTGCCGGCAGCTATCGGCGCTAAGTTTGGCGCACAGGACCGTGATGTTGTAGCCATCATCGGCGATGGCGGTTTCCAGATGACTTTACAAGAGCTGGGCACCATTATGCAAACCGGTATCGACGTAAAAATCATCATCCTCAATAACAAATTCCTCGGCATGGTTCGCCAATGGCAGGAACTGTTTAACGAACGCAGGTACTCGTTCGTGGATATTCAAAGCCCTGACTTTGTGGCCCTGGCAGCAGCCTACGGTATTGCCGGTAAAATGATTGACGACCGCAAAGACCTGCCATCGGCATTAAAACAAATGATGGAAAACAAAGGCTCCTTCCTGCTGGAAGTAATGGTGACCAAAGAGAACAACGTGTTCCCGATGGTACCACAGGGATGCAGCGTTGCAGAAATTAGGTTGAAGTAAAAGCCCCGGCCCGAAGGGCTGTAGAGACACAATACTTTGTGTCTCCCGCCTGCAAAGGGGGAATCAAAACGAAACAAAACGGAAAACCAAATAGACAAACAGGAATATAACATCACGGTTTATACCGAAAACCAAATTGGTTTACTGAACCGGATAGCCATTATATTTACGCGCCGCAAAATCAATATCGACAGCCTGAATACCTCGCCGTCGGAAATTGAGAGTATACACCGGTTTAATATTGTGATAACCGAATCGGAAGATGTTGTGCGCAAGCTAACCCGCCAGATAGAGAAACAGGTGGAAGTACTGAAGGTGTATTACCATACCAACGAAGACGTGATATGGCAGGAACTGGCGCTATACAAAGTATCGACAGATGTAATTGCCGAGCGCGTAAGCGTAGAGCGCTTGCTGCGCGAGAACGGCGCCCGCGTAGTAACCCTGCGTAAGGATTATACCGTGTTTGAAACAACTGGTCACCGCGAGGAAACCGATAATCTCATCAGCATCCTGCAGCCCTACGGACTAATAGAATTCGTCCGCAGCGCCCGCGTAGCCATTATCAAAGACAGCGAAGGCTTCAACGCCAAAATCCGCGAATTTGAAAGGCTGGAACCAGGTGAAGAAGTGATAGAGAACGAATATTTGAATAAAGGGGATAAGGTGTTTTCGATGTAGTGGGCGTCTGAACTCGAATTTTTAGAATTTACGAATTACCAGAATTCGAAAAATTCACAAATTCCAAAAATTCGAGTTAAGACAAATAAATCGGTGAAATCATTCTCAAATCGGCGAAATCACAACAAAAAAATGTTAGAAGAAATCAGACAAAAATACCCATCGGCTTATAACGCCATAAAGGAAGCTACCGAAGCAAGCGGTTTTACGATGCCTTCGGAAGTGCTGACTTGCTCGCTGTTAAAAACGCTGGCGGCAACCAAGCCTGGTGGAAAGTTTTTGGAGCTGGGAACAGGCACCGGCTTATCTACCACCTGGATTTTGGACGGCATGGACGAGTCATCGACATTGATATCGATAGATAATGATGAAACACTGCTCGGCATCGCCAAAGAGAACCTTGGGGTTGATAAAAGATTGAAACTGGTTTGTACTGATGGTGGCGACTGGATAAAACAAAACGCCGGGCAGAAGTACAGCTTCATTTTCGCCGATACATGGCCGGGCAAATATTTATTGCTGGATGAAGTACTGGATATGGTTGAAAAAGGCGGCATCTATATTATAGATGACATGTTGCCCCAGGCAAACTGGCCCACTGGCCACGCCGAAAAAGCAACAGACCTCATCAGCTACCTGGATAGCCGCGAGGACATCATCCTTACAAAAATGGGCTGGGCAACAGGGATAGTGATAATAACTAAAAAGTGAGTGGTGAATAGAGAGTAGTGAATGGTTAGCATGACGGAAGACTTACGAAGTTTAATATCTAACTCGCAAGTAAACTTCGTAAGTCTGAACTAATCAGTGAAATCATCTTCAAATCAGTGTAATAAAAGATAAAAACTAACCATATAAATTAGAAACCAGGCATCGGTGAAATCATTAAAATCGGTGCAATCATAAAAATCAAACAATGGCAAAATTAAATTTCGGCGGTACTGAAGAAAACGTAGTTACCCGCGATGAGTTCCCTTTATCAAAGGCACAGGAAGTATTAAAAGACGAAGTTGTAGCGGTAATAGGCTATGGCGTTCAGGGTCCTGGGCAGGCGCTTAACCAAAAAGACAATGGCATAAACGTTATTGTTGGTCAGCGTAAAGGCACAAAAACTTGGGATAAGGCTGTTAGCGATGGCTTTGTACCCGGCGAAACACTTTTTGAAATTGAAGAAGCATTGGAGCGTGGTACCGTTATTTGCTACCTGCTGAGCGATGCTGCCCAGATTGCTGTTTGGCCGACTGTTAAGAAACACTTAACTCCGGGTAAAGCGCTATATTTCTCTCACGGTTTCGGCATCACTTTTAAAGAGCAGACAGGCATCGTTCCTCCTGCTGATGTGGACGTATTTTTGGTTGCTCCAAAAGGTTCAGGTACTTCATTACGCCGTATGTTTTTACAGGGCCGCGGCTTAAACTCAAGCTTCGCCATTTTCCAGGATGCAACAGGTCGCGCTAAAGAACGCGTAGTAGCATTGGGTATTGCTGTAGGCAGCGGTTACCTTTTTGAAACCGATTTTAAGAAAGAAGTATACAGCGACTTAACCGGCGAACGCGGTACCCTGATGGGCTGCGTGCAGGGCATTTTCGCGGCACAATACGAAGTGTTACGCAAAAACGGCCACTCGCCATCCGAAGCATTTAACGAAACAGTTGAAGAACTGACCCAATCATTAATGCCATTAGTTGCTGAAAACGGGATGGACTGGATGTACGCCAACTGCTCGACCACCGCACAGCGCGGCGCGTTAGATTGGTGGAAGAAATTCCGCGATGCTACACAGCCTGTATTTGAAGAATTATACAAAAGCGTGGCAACCGGCGTTGAGTCGCAAAAATCAATCGACAGTAACAGCAAGCCTGATTACCGCGAAAAACTAGATGCCGAACTGAAAGAATTACGTGAAAGCGAAATGTGGCAGGCTGGTAAAACTGTAAGAAGCTTAAGGCCGGAAAATCAAGTAGTCGAGGCATAATAAATTAGTAGATAGTAGCAGTGGGAAGTAGCAGTCAACAAGATTAGCTGCTACTACTTACTGCCACTGGTACTTAATTAGATAGTATGAAGAAACACATTTTAGTAATTCCAGGTGATGGAATCGGACCCGAGGTAACTACCTGGGGTAAAGCCGTTTTAGAGAAAATAGGCCAGGATTTCGGTCACGAATTTACATACGACGAAGCACTGATGGGCCACGCGGCTATTGAGGCAACTGGGAGTCCGTTGCCGGATGAAACGCTGGAAAAAGCAAAGGCAAGTGATGCCATTTTATTCGGCGCTATCGGTCACATCAAATATGACAATGACCCGTCGGCAAAGGTTCGTCCGGAGCAGGGTTTGCTGGGTATCCGCAAAGGTTTAGGTTTATATGCCAACCTGCGCCCAATTATGTTGTTTGACGAACTGCTGGATGCATCGAGCCTGAAGCCGGAAGTGCTGAAAGGTACCGATATCCTGTTCTTTCGCGAGCTGACCGGCGATGTATATTTCGGCGAGAAAACCCGCACGGCTGATTTTGCATCCGACCTGATGAACTATAACCGTTACGAGGTAGAACGTATCGCACGCAAGGCTTATGACGCTGCCCGCTTACGTTCAAAACGCGTTTGCTCGGTTGATAAAGCTAACGTACTGGAAACGTCAAGGCTGTGGCGGGAAGTGGTTCAGGAAATTGCCAAAGAGTATCCTGATGTAGAAACCGAACACATGTTTATCGACAACGCAGCCATGCAACTGGTGAAGAACCCTAAGAAGTTCGACGTGGTGGTTACTGCCAACCTTTTTGGTGATATCCTTACCGACGAAGCCTCACAGATTGCAGGCTCGATGGGTATGCTGGCATCGGCATCAATAGGTGATGGTACAGGCTTTTTTGAGCCTATCCACGGTTCGGCGCATGATATTGCCGGACAGGACAAAGCTAACCCGCTGGCGTCAATATTATCAGTAGCGCTGATGTTGGAAATAGGTTTCGGCCTACCGGCAGAAGCTAAAAAAGTAACAGAAGCCATCGACAAAACGCTGAAAGCTGGCTACCGCACAGGTGACATTGCCGACAGCAACACAGACAAAAGCAAAATATTAGGCACCACCGCCATGGGGCAAAAGGTGCTGGAATATTTGTAGAAATGTGCGGAGGTGCGAATATGCAGATGTGCGAATGAAAATGCCCATTTGAGGTAAATGAAATCATCAAAATCAATCGGTGCAATCATTCTCAAATCGGTGAAATCCAGAAATAATAAAAATAAATAGTTATGATACACGATCCGAACCGCGTTTATGTTTTTGATACCACGCTTCGCGACGGCGAGCAGGTACCGGGCTGCCAGTTGACAACCCCTGAAAAAATAGAGATAGCCAGGGAACTGGAAGCATTGGGTGTGGATATTATAGAAGCAGGCTTCCCGGTATCAAGCCCGGGCGATTTCCAGAGTGTAGTGGAGATATCAAAAGCAGTTCGTAATCCTACCGTGTGCGCGCTAACCCGTGCAAACAAAGGCGACATTGACGCTGCTGCGGAAGCGTTGAAATATGCTAAACATCCGCGTATCCATACAGGGATAGGCTCGTCGGATATGCACATCAAAACCAAGTTTAACAGCACCCGCGAGGAGATATTGGTACGTGCGGTTGATGCCGTTAAATATGCGAAGAAGTTTGTTGAGGATATAGAGTTTTATGCAGAGGATGCAGGCAGGGCAGATATACACTACCTTGCGCAAATGGTGGAGGCGGTCATTGCGGCAGGCGCAACCGTGGTCAATATCCCCGACACAAACGGTTACTGCCTGCCGAACCAGTATGGCGACAAGATTAAATTCCTGAAAGAAAACGTTCAGAACATCGATAAGGCCATCATCTCTGTACACTGCCACAATGACCTTGGCCTGGCTACGGCAAACTCTATAGCCGGTTTGCAAAACGGCGCCCGCCAGATAGAAGGTACCATCAACGGTATCGGCGAACGTGCCGGAAATACCTCGATAGAAGAAGTGGTAATGATCCTGAAAACCCATCAGCAGATAGACCTCTTCACCAACATCAACACAAAAAATATTTACGAAATAAGCCGCATGGTGAGCACGCAAATGCGCATGCCTGTGCAGCCTAATAAGGCTATCGTCGGCAGCAACGCCTTTGCGCACAGCTCGGGCATTCACCAGGACGGTTTCCTGAAAAATCGCGAAAATTACGAAATTATCAGGCCGGAAGACGTTGGTTTTCCAAGCGCAAGTATAGTACTTACCGCACGCAGCGGCAGGCACGCGCTAAAGTTCCATTTGGAGCGATTGGGCCTTAAGCTCGACAAGACAGAACTTGACGAAGCTTATAAAAACTTTTTAACCCTGGCCGATGGTAAATTGAATATAACCGACGAAGACCTTTTATCGCTGGTGAATAGTGATAAATTTGTATCGTAAGAGAATAATAAACACTAAATAAGATGAGCAAAACATTGTTTGATAAGGTTTGGGACAGGCACGTTATCCGCAAGATTGAAGGCGGACCTGATGTGCTTTTTATCGACCGTCACCTTATCCACGAGGTAACCAGCCCGGTAGCTTTTTTGGGACTGAAAAGCAGGGGCATAAAAGTTTTATACCCGGAGCGTACCTTCGCCACGGCCGACCATAACACCCCAACCATCAACCAGCACCTGCCGGTTGCGGACCCGCTTTCGGCCAACCAGTTGAATGCGCTGGAGGCGAACTCTAACGAGTATGGCATCAGCTACTGGGGATTGGGTCATCAAAAAAATGGTATTGTGCACGTGGTTGGTCCGGAATATGGCATTACTCAGCCCGGTGCAACCATTGTTTGCGGCGACTCGCATACTTCAACGCACGGTGCTTTCGGTGCTATTGCATTTGGTATCGGCACATCGGAAGTGGAGATGGTTTTGGCTACGCAATGTATTATGCAGCCCAAGCCTAAAAAGATGCGCATTAACGTTATCGGGAAATTAGGCTTCGGCGTTACGCCTAAGGATGTGGCGCTGTTTATCATTTCGCAGCTAACTACGTCAGGCGCTACCGGTTACTTTGTGGAGTACGCCGGCGAGGTTTTCGAGAATATGACCATGGAAGGCCGTATGACGGTTTGTAACCTGAGCATTGAAATGGGTGCACGCGGCGGCATGATTGCCCCCGACGAAACCACCATTAATTATGTGCAAGGCCGTGAGTTTAGTCCGAAGGGCGAAGCCTGGGACAAAGCGCTTGCTTACTACAAAACCTTGAAAACCGACGACGACGCAGTTTTTGATAAAGAATTAACTTTTGACGGTTCGAAGATTGAACCGATGATAACTTACGGTACCAACCCGGGCATGGGTATGGGTATTTCGCACGATATTCCTGATTCAGGTGATGTTGAAGGCGGAGCGGCTACTTACGAGAAATCATTAAACTATATGGGCTTCCATGAGGGCGATGCCATGATTGGCAAGCCGGTTGATTTCGTGTTCGTGGGCAGCTGTACCAACGGCCGGATTGAAGATTTTCGGGCATTTACATCACTGGTAAAAGGCAAGCACAAAGCCGACAACGTTACCGCCTGGTTGGTACCCGGCTCGCACATTGTGGAGCAGCAGATAAAAGACGAAGGCTTGCTGGATATTTTAACCGAAGCCGGTTTTGCATTACGCCAACCCGGCTGCTCAGCATGTTTAGCCATGAACGACGATAAAGTGCCGGCAGGCAAATACGCAGTAAGCACCTCGAATAGAAACTTCGAAGGCAGGCAAGGCCCCGGCGCAAGAACCATGCTGGCTAGTCCGCTGGTAGCCGCCGCCGCCGCAGTAACCGGAAAAGTAACAGATCCAAGAACGTTAATTGAGGAATTGGTTTAGATTAGAGATCAGTAAAATTACCTGGAGAAATCAGTGTAATCAAGCAAATCAAAGAAATCATCAATAAAAAAATCGGTGAAATCATTCCCAAATCGGTGAAATCCCAAAAAACAATAAGATGGCTTACGATAAATTCAACATACTAACAAGCAAGGCGGTACCACTCCCGATAGAGAACGTGGATACCGACCAGATAATACCAGCCCGCTTTTTAAAGGCTACGGAACGCGTTGGCTTCGGCGATAACCTGTTCCGCGACTGGCGTTACAATCCTGACAATACCCCTAAGCAGGATTTTGTACTTAACAACCCTACCTACAGCGGTCAGATACTGGTAGGCGGCAAAAATTTCGGTTCAGGCTCATCGCGCGAGCATGCTGCATGGGCTATTTATGATTATGGCTTCCGCTGTGTAATTTCCAGCTTTTTTGCAGATATCTTCAGGAATAACTGCCTGAACGTAGGCGTGCTGCCGGTACAGGTTAGCCCGGAATTTGCCGAAAAGATTTTCTCGGCTATACACGCTGATCCAAATACCGAAATTGAGGTTAACCTGCCTGAACAGACAGTTACCCTGCTTTCGACCGGCGAAAAAGAGTCATTCGATATCAGCCCTTACAAGAAAGATAACCTGGTAAACGGCTTCGACGATATAGATTACCTGCTGAGCATGAAAACGGAAATTGGCGAGTTTGCCGATAATTTGCCTCTTTAGAAATAGAATCAAGAACCAGGAGTCAAGAACCAGGATTTAAGAATCGGAACGCCGTTAACTATGCGCTTCTCTTGATTCTTGACTCTTGATTCCTGGCTCTCTCCTCCCATCCCATAATGAAACAACGGAACATAGAGATAATGGATACCACGCTGCGCGATGGCGAACAAACGTCGGGCGTATCGTTTTCTGCGTCGGAAAAATTGACTATCGCTCAGCTGCTGCTGGAAGAGCTCAATATCGACCGGGTTGAAATTGCCTCGGCCCGTGTATCAGAGGGCGAATTTGCGGCCGTTAAAGGCATTATGGAATGGGCGGAAGCAAATAATTATACCCACCGCATTGAGGTATTATCGTTTGTAGACGACGGTGTTTCCATAGATTGGATGGTGAAGTCGGGCGTAAAGGTTCAAAACCTTTTAACCAAGGGCTCATTAAATCATCTCACCCATCAGCTTAAAAAAACGCCTGAACAGCACTTTTCCGAGATAGCAAAAGTTATTGAACTGGCGCAAAGCAAAGGGATATCAACAAATGTTTATTTGGAAGATTGGAGCAATGGCATGCGTAACTCGAAAGAGTATGTGTATAAGTACCTCGATTTCATTACCAAACAGCCTGTTAAGCGGATATTGCTGCCCGATACGCTTGGCGTACTTACGCCCCTGGAAACCTTCCTGTTCCTTACCGATTTGAGAAACAAATACCCTAAGGTTCATTTCGATTTCCATGCGCATAATGATTATGACCTGGGTACGGCCAATGTGCTTGAGGCGGTAAAGGCCGGCGTAAATGGCTTGCACCTTACCGTAAATGGCATGGGTGAGCGTGCCGGTAATGCCGCAATGGCCAGTGCTGTTGCTGTGATTAATGACTTTGCTCACGATGTAAGGATTGGGATAAAGGAGTCTGCTATTTACTCGGTGAGCAAGCTGGTAGAAACCTTTTCCGGCATCCGGATACCATCCAACAAACCTATCGTTGGCGATAATGTGTTTACCCAAACTGCCGGTATTCATGCGGACGGTGACAATAAGAACAACCTGTATTTTAACGACCTGCTGCCGGAGCGTTTCGGCCGTAAGCGTGAATATGCGCTTGGCAAAACATCAGGCAAGGCCAACATCGAAAAGAACCTGCAGGAACTCGGTTTGAAACTAAATGATGCCGACCTAAAGAAAGTTACCCAGCGCGTTATAGAACTAGGCGATAAAAAAGAAACTGTTACTAAAGAAGACCTGCCGTATATTATCTCTGACGTATTGGACAGCAGCCTTTATGAAGAGAAAGTGGTAGTTGAATCGTATGTGCTCGTGCATTCCATGGGCCTGCGTCCGTCAGCAACGATATTGGTGAGCATAGATGGCGAAAAATTTGAAGAAAATGCCCAGGGGGATGGCCAGTTCGACGCGTTTATGAAAGCGCTTACCAAAGTGTATAGTCGCAAGAAACGCACATTGCCCCAACTGATTGATTATGCTGTACGCATTGCCCCCGGCAGCAGCTCTGATGCGCTTTGCGAAACCATCATCACCTGGAAAACCGCCGAGAAAAAATTCATCACCCGCGGCCTCGACTCCGACCAAACCGTGTGCGCTATTAAAGCCACGCAAAAAATGCTGAACATTATTTAGACGATTAGGGTCAAGAGCCAAGACAGAAACTAAATCGCAATTAGCGATAAAATTCGTCGTTTCTTTAATAATACAACCTTTATGCCCGATTTAAAATTAGATTTCCAGGCTGCTGCGCAGCGCTTAAAGTCTGTGGTAAAACATACGCCGCTGGAATATCATACCGGTTTATCAAAAGCTTACGACTGCGAAATGTACCTGAAGCGGGAAGATTTGCAGGTTGTGCGCTCCTATAAATTGCGCGGGGCTTATAACATGATTAGCCAGCTGAACACTGATGAATTAAGCCGCGGCGTGGTTTGTGCGAGTGCTGGGAACCATGCGCAGGGCGTAGCGTTCAGCTGTAATAAGATGGGTATAAAAGGCGTGATTTTTATGCCGGAAATTACCCCGAAACAAAAAGTAAAACAGACCAAAATGTTTGCCAACGGCCACGTAGAGATTATTTTGGTTGGCGATACTTTTGACGATTGCCTAATCGAGGCATTAAAATATACACAGGCTAATCAAATGACTTTTGTCCCGCCTTTTGATAATTACAGCATTATTGAAGGGCAGGGAACTGTTGGCGTTGAAATATTGGAAGCTTTGCCCGGCGTTGAGGTTGTGGTAATGCCCATAGGCGGAGGCGGACTGGCGGCTGGAACCGGCAGTTACTTAAAACAACAAAATCCGGGTATCCTCTTGATAGGCGTGGAGCCGGAAGGCGCACCGAGTATGTTGAAAGCGTTTGAGCATGGCGGCCCGGTAAGCCTGCAGGATATCAATCGATTTGTAGATGGCGCTGCGGTGAAGACGGTTGGCAAGCTAACGTATGAGCTTTGTCGTGAAGTTTTGGATGAAATGCTCACGGTTCCCGAAGGTAAAGTTTGCACCACGATACTCAAGCTATACAACGAAGACGCCATTGTGGTTGAGCCGGCAGGAGCATTATCAGTTGCTGCGCTTGATGCTTGTAAAGATAAAATCAAGGGTAAGAAGGTAGTTTGTGTAGTAAGTGGCGGCAATAATGATATTGAACGTATGCAGGAGATAAAGGAAAAATCTCTGCTTTATGAAGGGCTTAAACATTATTTCATCGTAAAATTTCCGCAGCGCCCCGGTGCTTTAAAGCTGTTTGTAAATAACGTGCTTGGTCCCGGCGATGATATTACCCGTTTTGAGTTCATCAAAAAAACATCGAAAGAAAGTGGCCCTGCGCTGGTAGGCATCGAACTTTCCGATGCCGCCGATTACACCTCGCTGCTTGAACGGATGAAAGAATATCGCTTTGAAATAATCGAGTTAAACCGCGATCAAACCCTGTTTGAATATTTGGTATAATGCTTAGTTGTTATTCCCGGATGTAAGAGATTACGCTTTCTCTTTTACCTTTTCCAGCACTTCCAGGTAGTAATTCTCATAAACCGGGAGGATATTTGCCAAATCGAATTTCTTCGCACGTGCCAAAGCATTGTCCTTAAAAGTTTGCAGGCGTTCTTCGTCTTCCAAAATGTAAATGGCTTTTTCGGCCATGCCGTTAACATCGCCTACGTCCTTTAAAAAGCCTGTCTCGCCATCAACGTTTAATTCGGGCAAACCGCCTGCGTTCGAGCTGATAACAGGCACCTTACAGGCCATTGCTTCCAGCGCAGCCAAACCAAAGCTTTCTGATTCCGACGGCATCAGGAATAAATCGGATACCGACAATATCTCTTCTATAGCATCCTGTTTACCTAAAAAGCGCACTTCGTCGCACACATCAAGGTCGCGGGCGAGCTGTTCACATTGCGAACGTTCCACACCATCGCCAACCATTAGCAGCTTAGCCGGTATTGTCTCCACTATCTTTGCAAAGATCCTTATTACATCGGCAGTGCGTTTTACCTTACGGAAGTTAGAAGTATGGATGATAATCTTCTCGCCGTTCGGCGCAATGGCTTTTTTGAAATGATCCTTCGGCTTTAGGTTAAAACGATTCAGGTCGATAAAGTTGGGAATTACCTTTATATCATTCTCTATCTCGAAAAAATCGTAAGTATCCTTGCGCAAATGTTCTGACACCGCGGTAACACCGTCGGACTTATTGATGGAGAAAGTAACTACCGGCTTAAAAGTTCTGTCTTTGCCCACCAGTGTTATATCAGTACCATGTAAGGTAGTAACTACGGGTATATAAATGCCGTAAGTCATTAGTATCTGTTTGGCCATAAACGCCGCCGAAGCGTGCGGAATAGCATAATGCACATGCAGCAAATCTAATTTCTCAAACCTAACTACGTCAACCAATCTGCTGGCCAACGCCAATTCATACGGCGGAAAGTCGAATAAGGGATAATTGGAAACAGATACTTCGTGATAAAAAAGGTTTTCCGAAAACAAGTCGAGCCTGGCGGGTTGGTTGTACGTAACAAAGTGTACCTGGTGGCCGTGATCGGCAAGCGCCTTGCCAAGCTCGGTGGCTACAACCCCGCTTCCGCCAAAGGTTGGGTAACAAACTATTCCAATTTTCATTAATGCTATTTAAGTGATAACGAACCGGCTTTAAGCGAATGTTTTGCCCTGGCTGATTTTTATACAAGTTTAACAGCAATTTATTGGAATAGTGTTATGCGGATGTAAAATGATTGATGGGGAGCATCTGAAGCGGAATTTATAGAATTAAGAAATTAGCAGAATTTTGTTAATATTCCATGAATTCGGGAATTTAACGAATGGAATAGCTCTCCAGAACGCTGCAAAAACACACAAAAATGAAAGCCCAGGTTTAGCAATATTACATTTTTAGCGCTGAGAAGGCCTTTTTTTAGTTTCAAAAAAAATAAATTTCATTTAATTTTCATGTTGATAAAATATTATATTTATACCATCGTTTAGTATCTGTACAAACCAAAAAAGAAACCCGCTTATGGATGAAACTTTTACAACGACTTTAAATTTACTGACTGACAAAGCCATGGTGAACGAGGAATTACAGGAGAACCTGGAAGGCGATCATTTGATGTTTTACCACTCATTGCGCGCTGATTTAGACCTTCTGAAAAAGAGCCCCAGGGTTCAAATCGTTCATCAAGTCCTCGATTATTCGAAGAGCCTAAGGTAGCAGTATCTAACACCGCACTGGTTCACGGGTCACAGCTGTTTCTAACGAAGGGGTCTGCGGCTTGTGAACCTTTCTATTTTGGGGTGGTTGATAGTTCATAGTATTTTATGCTAATTTGTAGCTGGGCTTGGTGCAGCTGCCATGAACCATGAACTATCAACCATGAACAAAAAGGAGCGATACAAACACTTTCTCGAATATTTTTCTAAAAACCAGCCTGATGCCGAAACAGAGTTGCACTATGGTAATCCGTTCCAGTTGCTTGTGGCGGTTATCCTTTCGGCCCAATGTACTGATAAGCGCATTAACCAGGTTACGCCCGCGCTTTTTGAGCGCTTCCCTACACCGGAATCATTGGCAGCATCCACTTCCGACGAAGTTTTTACTTATATCCGCAGCGTAAGCTATCCTAATAATAAAGCCAGGCATTTGGTTGGCATGGCTAAGATATTGGTTGATGTTTTTAAGGGCGAGGTGCCGTCCGCTATCGAGGATTTGCAGAAAATGCCCGGAGTGGGCAGGAAGACCGCTAACGTAATTTCGTCTGTAGTTTTTGCCGCACCGGCCATTGCGGTGGATACGCATGTATTCCGCGTTTCGGACAGGATTGGCCTTACCAACAAAGCCCGTACACCGCTCGCTGTGGAAAAGCAGCTGGTAGAAAACCTGCCCGAAGATACACTTGCCATCGCCCATCACTGGCTCATACTGCATGGCCGTTATATTTGCGTAGCCCGCAGCCCTAAATGTGAAATATGCCCCATCAGTTGGTTCTGCAGATATTATGAGCGTACACATACTGAAACTGCGCTGAGAAAGGCGGAAGTGCTAAAAGTGAAGAAAGCAGAGCAGCAAAAAAAGAAGAAGGCTTTGGATAAAATAAGTAAGGAACTGAAAAAGCGCAGTATTAAGCCGTGAGCTGCCTCGCGCGTTAATGCCATTAAACGCTTATATTTATAGTGTAAGTCAAGTCACTCAAAAATGGGTTGGGTAATGGGCAAAATATACTGTGTCTATTTTTTATTGCTGGTCTTAACTGTTTTAGCTGCTTGTCGCGGCATCGGTGGCAATACTTGCGTGCCCGTTGAACACCCGGCCAAGCCGGGAGACCAAAAACCTGTACTGTTGTTTACCGGCACCGGTACCTCTCCTTGCGATGTAATCGCAGTTGAAGCTATTATGGATGGCATCCACCTTGATTATGCTACCGCTAATTCGGCGCAGTTGAATAGGCTGACGGACTCGCAGCTTGGGGCCTACCGGTTATTGCTGATGCCCGGCGGGAATTTTATCGATATGGGCAGGAGTCTTACCCCCGCTACAGCTACCAATATTCACAATGCAGTAAATAATGGCCTGAATTATCTCGGCATTTGCGCAGGTGGTTTCCTGGCCGGCAAATCCGCCTATTATAATGGATTCAACCTGGCATCAGGCGCTACGTTTGGGTTTTACTCAGCTGAAGAAAAGAATATCCGCAAAGCTGCTGTGCCCATTACTATTGCCGGCGGCCCTGGAATGGATCAGTACTGGCAGGATGGTCCGCAATTTACGGGCTGGGGATCGGTTGTCGCAAAATATCCTGATAATAAGCCGGCAATAGTAGAAGGGAAATCAGGAAAAGGATGGGTCATCCTTAGCGGCATTCATGCTGAAGCTCCTGAAAATTGGCGGGGTGGAATGGATTTTAGCACGCCCACCAATGCCGATAATGCCTATGCGGCAAAGCTTATACAAGCTGCGCTGCGGGGTTCAGCACTGCAGCATTATTAAACATTATTTCAGATTGACAATCAAGAAGTCATGGATATCCAAATCATTGAAAAAAAACTGAGCTTAGCACTTTACGGAGTTTCAGGCGCTGCGACAAACCAAAACTGGGGGCAAACAGGCTTTGTACTGATGAACGAGATGTGGAAACAGATAAAAGCGGGCAATTTAAAGCACAAAGGGCTAAACGTTTGGGTTTATGAGGCCGGCAATAAAATGTTTACCGGTGTTGAGCTTAATGGTGAAAAGCCTGGTTCTGAAGTATTGCTGGAATCTAAAATCATCAACCTGCCCAAGTATGCATACTATAAGCACGTAGGCCCGTATAGCCAGATAGGGAACGCCGGCTCGAAAGTTACGGCCGAACTAACCCGTCGAGGCTCACAAACCGGCCTGCCCTATATAGAAATATACGGGCACTGGACAGAAGATGAAACGAAACTGGAGACAGAGTTAATCTGGAGTTTGACGTGATGTTAAAACTGTTAATAAATAGCCGGAAAGTGCATTTAGTATTATATTACTTTTAACCCGAAGCTAAACGTAAAAACATTTTAAACTTTTTACTAAAAAAATTAGCATTTATCAAAAACAGTATTTATATTTGTCTATACAATTTTTAAGATGAGCAGTTCAGATAAATTAAAAGCATTACAGCTAACCTTAGATAAGCTGGAAAAATCGTACGGAAAAGGCACCATTATGAAACTGGGCGATTCTGTAATTGAACCTACTGAAGTTATATCTACAGGTTCGTTAGGGCTTGATATTGCTTTAGGCGTTGGCGGTTTGCCTAAAGGCCGTGTTATAGAAATATACGGGCCGGAATCGTCAGGTAAAACCACGCTGGCTATCCATGCCATTGCCGAGTCGCAAAAGAAGGGCGGCATCGCTGCTTTTATCGATGCTGAACACGCTTTCGACCGCTTTTATGCAAAAAAATTAGGGGTTGATGTAGAGAACCTTTTAATTTCTCAGCCCGACAACGGCGAGCAGGCATTAGAAATTGCTGATAACCTAATCCGTTCCGGCGCTATCGATATATTAGTAATCGACTCAGTTGCCGCCCTGGTTCCCAAGGCCGAAATTGAAGGCGAAATGGGCGATTCTAAGATGGGTTTGCATGCACGTTTAATGTCCCAGGCATTGCGTAAGCTCACCGGTACTATCAGCAAAACCGGGTGCTGCTGTATATTCATTAACCAGCTGCGCGATAAAATCGGTGTAATGTTCGGCAACCCTGAAACTACTACCGGTGGTAATGCGCTTAAATTTTACGCTTCAGTACGTTTAGACGTTCGCCGTATTTCGCAGATAAAAGATACAGACGAAGTATCAGGTAACCGCGTTAAGGTTAAGATTGTAAAAAACAAAGTGGCACCTCCTTTCCGTATTGCTGAATTTGATATCATGTTCGGCGAAGGTATCTCTAAGGCCGGCGAAATTATCGACCTTGGCGTTGAACATAACATCATCAAAAAAGCAGGCTCATGGTTCAGCTATGGCGAAACTCGCCTTGGCCAGGGCCGAGATGCAGTTAAACAACTGATACTTGACAACCCCGAGCTGATGGAAGAACTTGAAACTAAAATAAAGGAAACCGTTAGCGGCGACCAATTGGTGGAAGAATAGTTTTATTTTGTGATTTCACCGATTTGAGGATGATTTCACCGATTCCACTGATTAAAAAAGCGATTTATAAGAGCCCTGGCAGTTTGCCGGGGCTTTTTGATGAATATTTTATTCGATACAATTATCTTTCCTTCGCGTGTCGACGATATAAATGATTTTCCAGCCTGTGGCTGTTTTCATCAAAGAGAATACATCAACACCGCAATGGCTGAATTTATCGCCGAGGTAAAATTTATAGGGCGCCCAAACGCTGGCAAGATCGCCGTCTATTTTGATGTCGTTAAAGGTGATGCGCTCGTCGTACATTACGTTATGAGGCGTGCCGATAGCCTTTGCGAAATCTTCGCCGCTGTCTACGGCTATGACTGCCTTGCCGGTTTTATCGTTTGAGATACTTTGCAGTACCATCTCTTTTGCGAAAACGGTTTTAATTAAAGCGCTGTCGCCTTTGCGCATGGCATCAAACAAGGTATTGATGGCCTGTTTAACGCCGTCTGTTGCCGATTGCTGGGCAAAGGTAGTGCTGCTCATAAATACAGCTGCTATCAACGTAAGTAAAATCTTCTTCATATAGGTTAATTTTTTGTATTAGCAATTCCGTCTATTTCTATCATTACATCTTTGTTAAAAAGCGCCTGCACACCAATTAACGTTGACACCGGCGGCCTATCGGTCACGAAGTCCTTTAGGTATTTTCTAAGTACCGCCAGCTTATCTGTGTTTAAATCTACCACATAAATATTGATTTTTACCAAATCGGCGGTTGTGGCATTAGCAGTGGCAAGTACGATCCTAAAATTATCCAGCGTCTTTTTTACCTGTGCATCAAAATCACCTTTGCCGACAACTTCCTTTTTATCGTTTACGGAAGTTTGTCCGGCAATGTATATGGTATTGCCGCCAGTCGCTTTGATGGCCTGTGTATAGCCGTTAGAAAGCGGCGGCAGAACTTGAGGGTTAATATATTCTTTTTGTTGGGCATAAGCCGTTGTCGCAATTATCGACAACACCAGTAACGTTAAAACTCTTTTCATAAATCGGGATTATATTGAAATATCCAAAGATACCTATTTACTAACGCTTGTATAAGTAAGCACATCAATAACAATAGATACGAGAAGACCACAGCTAATTACATAAATCGAGACTTTGGCAAGCACCTTCATACGCATAGCAAGGTAATTTCACCCATTTAGTATTTGAAATGAATGTTCACAAAAAAGCCCCGCACAAAAAGTACGGGGCCTCAAATCATTATTATAAGATCAGTTAGGACATTTTAAGCTTCTTCTGAATATCGGCCACATAGCCTTTAAATTTCTTATCGGTATCAATCAAATCTTCAACCGTTTGGCAGGCATAAATAACCGTAGAGTGGTCGCGGCCGCCGAAGAAATGACCGATTGATTTTAACGAGCTTTTGGTGTGTGCTTTTGCAAGGTACATTGATATCTGGCGGGCCTGCACAATCTCACGTTTACGGGTCTGCGATTTCACCATTTCAATCGGCACTTCAAAGTACTCGCAAACCAGGTTTTGGATATATTCCATCGAAATTTCCTTCGATGAGTTCTTCACAAAGTTTTTCAACATTTGTTTAGCCAGGTTCAGGTCAATCTCCTTACGGTTCAGGGTTGATTGCGCTAATAAAGAAACCATGGCCCCCTCCAGTTCACGTACGTTGTTATCGATGTTATGGGCGACGTATTCAATCACGTCATTTGATAATTCGATGCCGTCCTGGTAGGTTTTATTTTTAAGGATGGCCATGCGGGTTTCCAGGTCCGGAACCTGCAAATCGGCCGAAAGGCCCCATTTAAAGCGGGATAACAACCGTTCTTCCAAACCGGCCAAATCCTTCGGCGCTTTATCAGAAGTGATGATTACTTGCTTGCCCGATTGATGCAGATGGTTAAATATATGGAAGAAGAAATCCTGTGTTTTTTCCTTACCGGCAAAGTTGTGCACATCGTCCATTATCAGCACATCTATAGCCTGGTAAAAATTAACGAAATCGTTAATATTGTTATGCTTCAGGGCGTCAACAAACTGCTGGGTAAACTTCTCGCACGATACATATAATACCAGCTTATCAGGCAATGAGTTTTTTATCTCGTTACCTATAGCTTGCGCCAGGTGGGTCTTTCCTAAACCAACACCACCGTATATCATCAGTGGGTTAAATGAAGTGCCTCCGGGTTTCGCAGCCACGGCATAACCGGCCGAACGCGCAAGTCTGTTGCAATCACCTTCCACAAAATTTGCGAAGGTATAATTACGGTTAAGCTGTGGGTCAACATTCAGCTTTTTTAAACCGGGGATTACGAAAGGATTCTTGATATCCTTATTTATTGAAATTGGTATCGGCATCGACTGATTTTTTGATTCAGCGCCATTCCCGTTTGAAGGTATGTTTGTGGTGTATGGCTTGCTGGATGATGACTGCTCTACAACTATATTATACTCCAAACGTCCATCGTCGCCCAATTGTTTTTTTATCGTCTTGCGCAACAGGCCTACATAATGTTCTTCCAGCCATTCGTAAAAAAATAAACTTGGCACCTGAATGGTAAGCACACTTCCTTCCATCCTTAAAGCCTTAATTGGTTCGAACCAGGTTTTAAAGCTTTGTGCCGGTATGTTATCTTTTATGATTTGAAGGCAGCTATTCCAAACAGAAGTACAAGTTTTTTCCATATGTAAAAATTTAAAATATTGATTTCCAACCCCCAGCGAAACACAATTTGGAACTGCTACGGAACATCGAATATTCTAAAAAAAAGTGGATAAAAAAATTAATTTTCAACATTTTTAGTAAATAAATTTCTCAAATAAAAAGGCATTTCCTTGTGTATTTTGAATATAAAATGTTATACTTCGTGCAAGAAACTACCCGCCCTTTTCCTATTTAACTAAACCAATACTTTTTTAATTATTTATCGTATTTCGGGTTTCAGACGCGTTTCTTTCTCTGTGTTAAAGGTTACTAAGTTGACGGTATTTAAGCTATTATAACCAATAATATTCCTGATGGTTTTACTTTTTTAATAATAAATAATATTGCTTTTCAGGGTATGGGTACCCCCTTGAATAACAAGCCTGTTAGCGAAGTTTCCCGTTACTAATATTCACCAAAAATCCCTCTTAAAATGTCGGATATTTCGCCGAGGGTAGCATAAGCCTCAACAGCCTTTAGGATATAAGGAACCAGGTTTTGGTTGCCTTTAGCGGCCTCACCAAGCTCGTTCAAACATACAGCAACAGCGCCGGCATTCCTGTTGATTTTAAGCAGCGCAATCTTTTCTGCCTGGGTTATCCGGATGGAGTCATCAACCCTGAAAACACTAACATTACTTGCCTCCGGCTCTGTGAATTTGTTAACTCCTACTAACACTTTTGCACAATTCTCGATATCCGTTTGGTATTCGTACGCCGACCGTGCTATTTCCTGTTGTATATAATCCTGCTCAATAGCTTTCACCGAGCCGCCCATCGCATCTATCTTATCTATATATACCTGCGCTTCCTTTTCAAGCTCATCGGTTAACGCCTCTATAAAATAAGAACCGGCCAGCGGGTCGACGGTATCAGTAACGCCGCTTTCGAAAGCTATAATTTGCTGTGTACGCAGGGCTATTTTGGCTGCGGCTTCGGTGGGTAATGATATGGCTTCATCGTAGCCGTTGGTATGTAACGATTGTGTGCCGCCCAATACTGCTGCCAACGCCTGGTTGCTCACCCGCACTATATTATTCATCGGCTGCTGCGCGGTTAAGGTTGAGCCACCGGTTTGAGTATGAAAGCGTAGCTTTTGTGCGCCGGGATCGGTAGCGCCGAGTTCTTTGGTGATATGCGCCCACATGCGGCGGGCAGCCCTGAATTTAGCTATCTCCTCAAAAAAGTTATTGTGGCAGTTAAAGAAGAACGAAAGCCTTTTAGCAAACACATTTATATCAAGGCCTTTTTGAAGCGCTGCTTTTAAATAGGCCTTACCATTAGCCAGCGTAAATGCCAGCTCCTGAACAGCCGTCGATCCTGCTTCACGTATGTGGTAGCCTGATATAGATATGGTGTTCCACTTGGGCACCTCCTTACTGCAATATTCAAACACGTCGGTAATTAACCGCATGGATGCTTCGGGTGGATATATATAGGTACCGCGTGCGGCATACTCCTTTAGTATATCGTTTTGTATAGTGCCCGAAATTTGCCTGATATCTGCGCCCTGTTTTTTTGCCAGTGCGATATACATACATAATAATATAGGCGCAGTGGCATTGATGGTCATCGAGGTAGTAATGTTTTGCAGCTCGATGCCGTTAAATAGTATCTCGATATCCTGTAAAGAGTCGATTGCAACCCCAACCTTGCCTACTTCGCCCTCGGCTAAGTCATGGTCGGAGTCATAGCCTATTTGAGTTGGTAAATCGAAAGCGACGGAAAGCCCCATCGTTCCCTGGCTCAACAGGTAATGATATCTTTTATTAGATTCCTCGGCAGTAGAAAACCCGGCGTACTGGCGCATCGTCCAGGGCCTTCCACGGTACATATCTTTCTGAATGCCCCTTGTAAACGGAAATTCACCCGGCCGCTCATGCATTGCAGAAGGCGCACAATAAACTTCCTTTATCTCTATCCCCGACGTCGTGGTAAACTTTTTCTCGCTCATATATACCAGTCCAAACTAATCTCTAATTTCCACTCTCTAATCACTAAACTAAAATATCTCTTCCAGATCCTTCCTTAATAAACCCGCCCCAATTTCATACGGATTTTCCTCCAGTTGGCTTAAGCTCGCCAGTAAAATCTTACTGAATTCAAGCCCGGTAGCGCCTTCCGGCATACCCTTGGCAGCATTATTAATTATACCCAGGGTATCGTCCTTAATATTTCTAACTACGCCCCAGGCCCTGCTGCTTACATATATCTGTTGGGTTATGTTATGCTGATATTCGCTGCGTATTTCTTCAAGCAACAAGCCATAAAGCTGCTGTGCCGAATAGGAGGGCGCATTTAAACGAATAAGCATATTGGCCGGGTTAACGCGCTCGATAAACAACACCAAACGTTCATAAGCTTGCAGGCGTAGCGGCAGGGTTTGGGCACTTAATGTCTTCTTAAATTCAAGCAGCTGTATTTTCTCATCTCTGTCAAGATACGGCCTTAGTAAATAAAAGGCAATCAATATCAGCCCCAGCCCGGCAATAGTGTATTTTAATATATCTAACAGGAATGGCAACAAGTTCATTTTTACTAATGTTAAATGCGGGTCATAAATAATTTGGCAGGGGCAAAAATCCGCATTTTACCTTATATTTGTGTAGTTAATTGAAAATAAGATGAGTACTGCTGTTGAAACTGCAATCGATCCGGTTAGCTTTACGCCAGGTGCGGTAAAGGAATTAAATAAGTTAAAAAGCCAGCAAGAGATAGGCGACGATTTCGGTCTGCGCGTTGGCGTTGAAGGCGGCGGCTGTTCGGGCATGAACTACATTTTAGGCTTCGACCAGAAAAAAGACGGCGACCAGGAATATATTATCGACGATATAAAGGTTTTTATGCATAAAGCACACGGCCTATACCTGGTGGGTATGCAAATTGATTTCCAGGATGGATTAAATGCCCGTGGCTTTACTTTTAATAATCCAAATGCGGCAAGCACCTGCGGTTGCGGCACCTCGTTTTCGGTGTAAAACAAATTTACCTTCAAATATAAAAGGCGAAAAGTACTATTATTTTTCGCCTTGTTTCGTTCCATATAAACCCTTTTTCCGCAGATAAGAAAGGTTAATTTCGCACATTAATAATTACAGGTACGTATGCGGCAGGCAAAGCAAAAGGTATGCAAAAGCGAATACCGAAAGCACCGCAATACTATAGGGTATCAAGTCGGGATACTCGAACTCTTTAAATAACCTGCGTTTGGTTGAATGAGCGGTTATAATTGTGTCCATAACAAAAAAACAGGAATAACGTACCGATAACTACTTAATCAAATATAATTATTATAATATAACTTCCTGATTCGTTTTTCATCAAATAGTATAACTTTCTGATTAATTTTTAATCACAAAGTTATACTACGCGGCTTAATATATAAGCCATACTTTTATAATTGCTTACATGTAACAAACCAATGGGTACCATAGTCTTACCTACAAGCTTTTGTTAACCCGATATGGCCGTAAAAACCACCTACAAAGAAAATATTGCTATCGCCCTGCAGTCGATAGGCGGCAACAGGCTGCGGACCTCGCTTACCGCGCTGATTATTGCGATAGGTATTATGGCCCTGGTAGGCATTTTAACTGCTATTGAAGGCGTGAAGCAATTTACTAATGATGCCTTTTCAGGGCTCGGAGCGAATTCGTTTACCTTGCAAAACAGAGGCGATGGTTTTGGCTTTGGGAATGGCGGGCATCGTAAAGCTTATCCCGCAATCCGTTATGAGCAAGCCCGGGAGTTTAAAGATAAGTTTGCACTACCGTCGCTGATAGCTATTAACTTACAAATGTCCGGAACAGCAATAGCCAAGTATGGCAATCAAAAAACCAATCCTAATATTTCGGTAAATGGTTCAAACGAGAACTACCTGGTTACCAATGGGCAAAAACTGGCTTTCGGGCGTAATTTTTCCTCGTCCGAAATGGAACATGGCAGCAATGTGGTGATGATTGGTAACGAGATAAAAAAGAAACTATTTAAAGACGCCGACCCTATAAATAAAATGATCTATGTAGGGAATAACGAGTATAAGGTAATTGGTGTATTTGCCTCAAAAGGCTCCAGCGCCGGTTTTGGAGGCGATAAATTTTGCGTGATACCTATTTCTAAGGCTAACCAGCTTAAGGATTCGCTGCACACATCATTTACCATCACCATAAAAGTAAACAATGCAGCTGCGCTTGATGCAAGCGTTGGCGAAGCAACTTCGCTATTCAGAAATATTCGCGGCCTGCGTGTTGGCAAGGAGGATAATTTCGAAATTGAAAGAAGCGACTCGATACAGCAGGAGCTATCCGGCCAGCTTGCTTACATGACCATGGGAGGCGCAACTATAGGTATCATTACACTTATTGGCGCAGCAATCGGCTTAATGAACATTATGCTGGTTTCGGTTACTGAGCGCACACGCGAAATCGGTCTGCGTAAAGCATTGGGCGCTACCCCGTCTATCATCCGCAAACAATTTTTAATCGAGGCTATAGTTATATGCCTCATTGGCGGCATTGGCGGTATTATATTGGGGATGGCTATCGGCAACCTCATTGCCGTAAATATCAGCGGGTCATTCGTAACACCGTGGAAGTGGCTCTTTGGCGCCATCGCCTTGTGTACAGGTATCGGTCTTATTTCAGGATTTTATCCGGCTAAGAAAGCATCCAGGCTAGACCCGGTTGAGGCTTTGAGATACGAATAAAGGATGTGCGAATGATTTGAAGATGAGTTGATTTGACGATTTGAAAATTAAGCAAATCAGCACATTTGTTTTATCATCTTCAAATTAACACATCATCAAATTTTCAAATTATATCATCCGCACATTTACATATCCGCACATTCGCACATCACTTCAACAATGTATTCTTCAGCGGATAATCAAAGAGCAGTTTCTCCAAATACGGCATTCTCAATGCATTTTTAAATGCTTCGGCATGCCTTGGGTGGTGCATATCACTCGATATGAAATTCACTAGTTGGTTATCTATCAGCTGCTCGGCTATTCTTCTTGCGCCCAGGCCATAGTAACCTGTTAAGGATATGGTATTTATCTGAAAATCAACACCCCAGTCATGCAGGTTCCTGAACTGGTCCAGGTCCATATAGGGATATCGCTCCGGATGAGCCAATATTGGCTTAAATCCTTTGTCCCGAAGCTTTTGTACTACAGAAATGGTATTAACAGGCTGATTGATGAACGAAAACTCGAAAAGCACATAGTTATCACCCATTACCATTAATCCACCGTCATCAATCCTTTTCTCAAAGGTTTCATCAAAATAGTGTTCTGCGGCAGCCTGTACTTCTACATCAATATTTTCTTTTACCAGTTCTGCTTTAAGAATAGCCAGTGCATTATTAATAGTTTCGGCATTATTTCGATAATAATCAACCATGATGTGCGGAGTGGCGATAAATTTATTTATGCCAACTTCCATCATCTGCCTGATAAGGAAAATCGATTCCTGAGTATTTTGGGCGCCATCGTCAATACCCGGCAAAATATGCGAGTGCATATCTACACCTATCGAACTATAGTCGAAGGTGATTTCCCTTTTTGCCTCTTTCTTTTTAAATAGCCCAAACATTTTATCGGTTGTTATATTGCTCGCTGTAATATTGCTGGTAATGTCCCGAAGTTACATCGTTCAGCCACTCCTCGTTTGCCAGGTACCATTCAACTGTTTTCTCCAGGCCTTCCTCAAAGGTAATCGACGGCACCCAGTTCAATTCGTTTTTAAGCTTCGATGCATCAATGGCATACCTCAAATCATGCCCTGCCCTATCGGTAACGAAGGTTATCAATTTTTCCGACTCACCGGCCTGTCTGCCTAATTTTTTATCCATTACCTGGCAAAGCAGTTTTATCAGGTCGATATTCTTCCACTCATTATGGCCGCCGATGTTGTAAGTAGAACCGGCTTTGGCATTATGGAAAATTACGTCGATGGCCCGTGCATGGTCTTCAACCCAAAGCCAATCGCGTATGTTTTCGCCTTTACCATAAACAGGTACAGGCTTCATCTGTTTGATGTTATTAATAGCCAGCGGTATCAATTTCTCGGGAAAATGATACGAACCGTAGTTATTCGAGCAGTTCGAAATTACTGTACCCAGTCCATAGGTATCATAATAGGCTCGTGCAAAATGGTCAGAACTTGCTTTTGACGCAGAGTATGGCGAATGCGGGTCGTATCCTGTTTCTTCGGTAAACATCCCATCGTCGCCTAACGTGCCGTAAACCTCGTCGGTAGATACATGATAGAACCGGGTGGAGTCATACTTCCCCTGCCAGGCATGGCGGGCAGCGTTCAACAGATTAACGGTGCCAACCACATTGGTTATCACAAAATCAAGCGGGTTGGTAATAGACCGGTCAACATGCGATTCAGCCGCCAGGTGTATTACAGCGTCAGGCTGCTCATCAGCAAAAAGCTTTTGTATGAAGTCCTTATCAACAATATCGCCTTTTACAAATTTATAATTGGGCTCATGCTCAATATCGCGCAGGTTTGCAAGGTTCCCGGCATAGGTTAGCTTATCCAGGTTGATAATGCTGTAATCCGGGTAGCTTTTCACAAACCGGCGCACTACGTGCGAACCTATAAAACCTGCACCACCGGTAATGATTATCTTTTTCATTAAAATAATGATTGCTTTTGTTCGGCCTTTAAATCGTATTTCGCAGCTATCAAATCTATTAACCGGTTTGATTACAATTATACCTGCTTAGTTACAATTATCAAACGGCTTTTTGTTAAAAGATGTATAAAACACTAAACGAGAATATTATCAGCGCACTATGAGGGGTTTTGCGCCAAATATTTTTCCCATTCCCAGGCAGACGCCATCATGGTGTCGATGCCTAGCTTTGCCGTCCACTTTAATACATTGGCCGATTTGGTTACATCGCCCCAAACCTTTTCCACATCGCCTTCGCGGCGCGGGCCAATTTCATAATTTAGTTTTACGCCTGTGGTATTTTCAAAGGCTGCAATTATTTCCAGCACGGTATTGCCATTGCCCGTACCCAGGTTAAATACGTCGTAGCCATTAAAATTGTTGTTTGCCATCAATTTTAAAGCAGCTACGTGCGCTTTGGCCAAATCTACCACATGTATATAATCACGTACACAGCTGCCATCCTTTGTATTATAGTCATTGCCAAAAACGGTTATCTTTTCACGTTTGCCAATGGCTGTTTGTGTGATGAAAGGCACCAGGTTTTGCGGCACGCCGTTCGGCAATTCGCCAATCAGTGCAGTTTCATGTGCGCCAACCGGGTTAAAATACCGCAAAGCGATAACTTTTTTAACATCACCCGCAACAACGGCATCTTTTAATATCTCTTCGGCAATTTGCTTGGTGTTACCGTAAGGGGATTGTGCAGGCTTTACCGGGGCGTCCTCCGTTACGGGCAAAATATCAGGCTGACCATAAACTGTACAACTTGACGAAAAAACAAAATCGGCCGGCTTGTTTTTATAAACTTTCAGCAGGTTAACCAGCGAACCAATATTGGTATGATAATATTTCAGCGGATTTTTAACCGACTCGCCAACCGCCTTAAAGGCTGCAAAGTGAATTATGCCATCAATACCCGGCTCAGCTGCGGCAAACTCTTCCAGCTTTTCCATATCACAAATATCAAACTGGTGAAAAGCCGGTTTAAACCCAATAATTTTGCTAAGCTGGTCTAATATCTTAATATTAGAATTGGATAAATCGTCAATTATTACAGGCTCATATCCTGCTGCAACCAGTTCAACCACGGTGTGCGAGCCGATGTATCCCAAGCCGCCCGTTACTAAAATTTTAGCCATTAGTTTTTGTTGTAGTATGTAAAGTCTTTATGCTGTATTTCCTTTTCAGGCAGCGATTTAAAGTATTCGTAGGTGATTTTCAGGCCTTCGCTTCTCGAAACTTTCGGCTCCCATCCCAAAATACTTTTTGCTTTGGCGATGTCGGGCCTGCGCTGTTTAGGGTCATCCGTAGGTAACGGCAGGCTTGTCAGCTTCTGATTGGTGCCGGTTAGCTTAATAATTTCCTCGCCAAACTCGCGTATGGTTATTTCATCCGGGTTACCAATGTTCATCGGCTGCGCGTAATCGCTAAACAACAGGCGATAAATACCTTCAACCAGGTCGTCTACATAACAAAAAGAGCGGGTTTGCGAGCCATCTCCAAACATTGTTAATGGTTCACCGCGTAAAGCCTGGCCGATAAATGCCGGTAATACACGCCCATCGTTAAGACGCATACGCGGGCCGTAAGTATTAAATATGCGTACAATGCGGGTTTCGAGCCCGTGGAAAGTGTGATAAGCCATGGTTATCGCTTCCTGGAAACGTTTAGCCTCATCATATACCCCGCGCGGACCAACAGGATTAACGTTACCCCAATATTCTTCCGGCTGCGGGTTTACATTTGGGTCGCCATAAACTTCGGACGTCGAGGCTATCAGCATCCTTGCTTTTTTTGAACGTGCAAGGCCCAACAGGTTATGCGTGCCCAATGAACCCACCTTTAAAGTCTGTATCGGGATTTTTAAGTAATCGATAGGGCTTGCCGGTGATGCGAAGTGCAGTATGTAATGCAGGTCGCCGGGAACGTAAACGAATTTGGAAACATCGTGGTTATAAAACTCGAAGTTCTCCAGCTTAAACAAGTGCTCTATATTGCGCAGGTCGCCGGTTATCAGGTTATCCATGCCTATAACATGGTAATCTTCGGCAATAAATCTGTCGCATAGGTGCGAGCCAAGGAAACCAGCCGCGCCGGTTATGAGTATTCTTTTACGCTCTGCCATTAATTAACTGTTTTGCGCCCGATGCTGCTGTAATAAAAACCGTAGTCTTTCATCCTGTCCAAATCGTAAAGGTTACGCCCGTCAAAGATAACAGGAGCTTTTAACTTTTCCTTCATAAAATCGAAATCAGGTGTTCTGAACACCGGCCATTCGGTTACAATCAACAGGGCATCGGCACCTTCGAGCGCATTATACCTGTTTGTGGCATATTCTATTTTATCGCCAAGCAGTTTTTTAACATTTGGCATACCTTCAGGGTCGTATGCAACAACTTTTGCACCTTCCTTCAGTAATTCCTCAATTATATATAAAGCAGGGGCTTCGCGTATATCGTCGGTTTCCGGCTTAAAGGCCAAACCCCAAATTGCAAAAGTTTTCCCTTTAAGACTATCCTTGCCGTAGTAATCGCGCATTTTAAGCACCAGGCGTTTTTTCTGCGTCTCGTTAACTTCCATTACCGAGTTCAATATCTTAAACTCGTATTTATTTTCTTCTGCCGCTTTCGCCAATGCCTGCACGTCTTTAGGGAAACAGCTACCGCCATAACCAACACCAGGGAACAGGAAACGTTTGCCGATACGGGCGTCAGCACCAACACCCTTCCGTACCATATCTACATCAGCGCCAACCAGTTCGCACATGTTGGCAATCTCGTTCATGAACGTGATTTTGGTTGCGAGGAACGAGTTGGCGGCATATTTGGTAAGTTCGGAAGAACGTTCGTCCATATATAAGATTGGGTTACCCTGGCGAACGTATGGCGCATATAAGTCGCCCATTATCAGGCGTGCTTTTTCGTCCATAGTGCCTATAACCACGCGATCGGGCTTCATAAAGTCCTCCACAGCCACGCCCTCGCGCAAAAACTCTGGGTTCGATACCACGGCAAACGGCATATCGGTATTTGCTTTCATTACCGCTGTTACCTTATCCGCAGTACCAACCGGCACGGTCGACTTGGTGACAATCACTTTATATTCAGTAATGATTTTTGCAATATCCTTTGCTGCGCCAAGCACGTAGCTTAAATCAGCCGCGCCATCAGCTCCCGGGGGGGTCGGCAATGCTAAAAATATCACCTTGGCAGGGCCGATTGCTTCTGCAAGGTTAGTGGTAAATGTCAATCGTTCCTGTTTGATGTTCCTGTGAAACAGCAAATCAAGGCCCGGTTCGTAAATCGGCATTTCGCCGGCGCGCATCTTATTTACTTTCTCTTCTATGATGTCTACGCATACCACTTCGTTACCGGTTTCGGCCAAACAAGTTCCGGTAACGAGGCCAACGTAACCGGTTCCGATAACAGCAATTTTCATTTTTTTTATTTTTTTTAAGTGAAAATGGATCTATCGTGAGCAATTTGCTTTTTTTTAATGCTGGTCACGATGGTTTCATAAATAAAGTATTTTATTGTGATTACATTTACCCCGCGAAGATAATAATTCATAATTAAAATGCTCGTACTATATAATTCCGGGGTCAAATTATATTTTCTTGCAGTTTACTTAGCTTCATTCTTTAACAAGAAAGCCAAACTATGGGTAAGTGGCCGCAAAAAGCAGGCATTTATACGTTTAAAACAGAGTATTTGGTTTCACTTTGCCTCACTTGGCGAATTTGAGCAGGGAAGACCGGTATTGGAATATTTCCGGGCCTCATTTCCTGAAAAGAAAATCGTGGTTACTTTTTTCTCTCCCTCGGGATACGAGATACGGAAGAATACCCAACTAGCAGATTTTGTATACTACCTGCCGCTAGACACAGCAACAAATGCCAGGCGGTTTATAGATGCTATTCAACCTGAAATTGCTGTGTTTACCAAGTACGAATACTGGTATCATTTTTTTAGTGAAACCCATCAGCACAATATCCCTTTATTTGTTATTTCCGGGATATTCAGGCCGGGGCAGGTGTTTTTTAAATGGTATGGCGGATTGCACCGAAAGATGCTAAACTTTGTATCACATTTTTTTGTGCAGGATGAAAAATCAAAAGAATTGCTGGGAACGCTTCAAATAACTAATGTTACTATAAGCGGCGATACACGTTTCGACAGGGTTTGGGCTAACGCACAGCTACCGAAAGCCATCCCGGTAGTTAAGGCGTTCACCGCAGGGCATAAGGTGTTCATTGCTGGTAGCACCTGGCCGCCAGACGAAGAACTGATAGCAAAACTCCTAACCCAATATCCCGGTTGGAAATTTATCATTGCCCCACATGAAATTCGCGAGGATAAAATTCAGAAATTATTATCACTATTGCCTTCCGGCGCTGCTGCCCGATATTCAGAAATCGCGAACACAACTGACGTCTCACATCCCATATCTAACATCTCCTGTCTCATAATAGATAATATCGGCATGCTTTCATCGCTTTACCAATACGGCGATATTGCTTACATTGGTGGTGGATTCGGCGCCGGAATTCATAATACCCTTGAGGCGGCGGCTTTTGGCTCACCCGTAATTTTCGGGCCTGAATATTCAAAGTTTAAAGAGGCGAAAGACCTTATTGCGCTACAGGCAGGGTTTAGCATCAGTAATGAGGCAGAATTGCAAAATGTAACAAATAACATGGTTAACAATCAAACATTTTATAACAATGCTACCCGGAAAATTAAGGGGTATGTAGAAGAACATACCGGCGCTACAGCTATTATTGTTGAGCACATAAATAATGGTATATCCCAGGAAAAATAAGCTTATTTATTGGTGCATGCATCAATACGTAACTTTTCTTGTACGTACTAAATTCCAGCAGCTTATTTCTAACCCTATCGATATTGATAAAAATAAATCAATACTCCTGTTGGCCAATCATTTTAGTTTTTGGGATGGCCTGATATTACACTGTATTAATGATGCGCTGTTTAAAAAGAATTTCCATTTCATGGTAAATGAAGACACCGCCTATAAACTCCATTACCTGCAATATGGCGGCGCATTTTCCATCAACAAAAAATCAAGACAAATACTGGAATCTTTAGATTATGCCGCCGCCCTGCTTGCGGAGCCCGATAACCTTGTGCTGCTGTTTCCGCAGGGAAAGCTATTCTCGAATTTTGTAGAAGATGTGCGTTTTGAAAAGGGTGTATTACGGGTGATAAAACAAGCAGCGGGTAAATTTCAATTAGTGTTTACCGCAACATTTATCCAGTTTTACAAGCACAGGAAGCAAAGCATTAACGTATATCTAAAAAATGAGGCAGTAGATTATGCGGATAAAAGCATAACTGAACTGAAGAAAGCATACCAACGTCATTACGATGCGGCTAAAAAATTACAAATCGAAATAGACCTATAAAAACGCTGATAAAATAAATATGTCTTCTTTTAATCTTCTTGCCTAGTTGAACCTATCAGTTTCAAATAAAAAAGCGCCAGGTTTTAACTGACGCTTTGGGGGTGTTATTTAAGAGGATATTATGCTATAGATTAATCACGAAGGTGCAACAGGGCCTTCACCTGGTTGTAATTCTTTGGGTTTATGCTTCCCAAGGTGTGTACGCCGCCGGGGATAATAACATACCGGAAGCTATGGGCGTTTGAAATACTGCTATAGGCGTTGATACTGCTCGTTAAAGTAATCCGGACATTGCCAACTGTACAAAGGCTCGACCATGTGTCAAGGTTTGGCGTAGTACCACTCATATAATTAATAAGGATCGGTAATGCGCTCACCTGGTCTGTTGGCCAAATTACCGGGTTATAGCCATTTAATTTGCCGTAAACAATTACAGAACCATTATCTAAAATAGCTTGAGTTATTTTAGAAGCCGGTATATCCGCTGTAAAATTTACAGTGCCAAAAACGGTTGTTTTGGCGTATGTTGACGGTGTTATCCAGTCGGAATATATCACATTTGCTGTACCGGTTGCGCCTTTTGGCCCGATAGCACCAGTAGGGCCGGTGGCGCCTGTAGTTCCGGTCGTGCCGGTGGGGCCGGTAGTACCGGGGTCGCCTTTATCGCCTTTGTCACCTTTTGCGCCGGTAGGGCCTATCGGGCCTATCGGGCCGGTTGATCCGGTTGAACCCTGGGGACCCGGGTCTCCATTTTTTCCGCAGGAAACGACACACAGCACAACAACGGCTGTAATCATCAGGAAGTAATTTTTTGTTTTCATAGAATTTTAATTAAATATTAAATAAGTAGTTTGTAGCCGGAACAAAAGTGTTGAGAATGACAGGCGGATGAATCAGGATAACTACTTGATTTATGAGGGGTTATTACTGCTTTTTTTTTACGTAGTTACCGTACAAGACCTACGTGATTCAACGTATTCAAAATATTAGCCGCTGAAATGATAGCTATAAAAACCGCGCTTTCAGACTAATAATTTGCGCCGGCTATCCGCATAAAGCAATTTATTTTATCTTTATCAGGTGTTAATCGCAATATCTATAACCCTGCTTTTCATCGTTCTGCGTTTCACGGTAACGGTCTTTAACTTTGTATCCAATCCAAAGCTCACCAGGGTGAACCGCCATTACGATGACATGGTATCTATACTCATTCCCGCCCGTAATGAACAGGATAATATTCTGCAATTGCTTCAGTCCATTCTTAAACAGGAATATAAAAACTACGAGGTTATAATTTATGACGATGAGTCAACCGACGATACCTATAAGATATGCGAGGAATTTGCCAAAAAGCACTCTTATTTCACCGTTATTAAGGGCGATGAACTGCCACCCGACTGGCTGGGCAAAAACTACGCCTGCCACCAGCTTGCAAAAAAAGCAAAAGGCAGATACCTGTTATTTTTAGATGCCGATACTACCATAAGCACCGGCCTTATCAACAGCGCAGTGCATCGCATGTACATTAATAAACTAGGGTTATTAAGCCTTTTCCCCAACCAGGAGATGCTTACACCTGGCGAAAAGTTTACAGTACCGCTGCTTCATTTTTTGTTGCTGAACACCTTTCCGCTGCGGCTGGCATTTTTAACCAAAAGCCCTTCGGCAGCCACCGCCTGCGGACAGTTTATGTTGTTTGATGCCGAAGTGTACCAGCAACAGGAATGGCACCGCCAGGCTAAAGACAAAGTGGTTGAAGACGCGGAGATAATGCGACTTGTAAAATCAGCCTCGCATAACGGCGAAGTATTGCTGGCTAACAATATGATATTTTGCCGGATGTACCGGGGCTACCAGGACGCGTTAAACGGGTTCAGCAAAAACGCGCTGGCGGCTTTTAATTACAGCGTAATCGCCCTTTTAATTTATATCTTACTGCTGGTTGGCGGCCCGATGATTATCCTTATGACCCTGAACTTCAATTTAATATTTTTTACGGCCGGTTTAATCATGCTGACCCGTATCATGATTTCGCTCGCTTCAGGGCAAAATACACTGCTTAATATCGTTCTGCACCCGGTACAGATGATAAATATGGTAATTATCGCATTTCTATCTATCCAAAAATATCTTACCAAAACAAACCTGTGGAAAGGCAGGCGGGTTTGATGTGCGGATTGATGATTTGTAACCGGATGCGCTTTGTTGACTGATGACTAACAAACCAATAAACTTTTTTAGTTAATTTTGTACCACCATGGGAGATTACGGTTTACAGGTTACTATTGACCAGGATTCGGGCTTTTGCTTCGGGGTTGTGTACGCTATCGATATGGCCGAAGAAATACTGGCTGAAGATGGTTACTTGTATTGCCTTGGTGATATTGTACATAACGACGAGGAGGTAGAGCGCCTTAAAGCCAGGGGCCTGCGTATTATCGACCATGCCGACCTTGTTAACCTGAAAAACGAAAAGGTACTTATACGTGCCCATGGCGAAGCGCCGGAAACTTACCGCATCGCGCTCGAAAACAACATCACCCTGATAGATGCCTCCTGCCCTGTTGTGCTTAAACTGCAGAATCGTATCAAAACCTCGTTCGACGCTAATGAGAAAATAATTATTTTCGGAAAACATGGCCATGCCGAGGTGATAGGCTTACAGGGACAAACCAACAATGAAGCCATTGTATTCCAGGATATTGCCGAGCTGGACGATGTTGAATTGCCTGAAAACATTACGCTGTACAGCCAGACCACCAAAAGCATGGAGAAGTTCTACAGCATAAAAGACCAGCTTTTGCAGCGCGGCTACAATCTTAAAGCTAACGATACTATTTGCCGCCAGGTATCAAACCGCGATATGGATTTGCCAAAATTTGTAAACCAGTTTGATAAAGTTGTTTTCGTTTCGGGCCGCAAATCGTCAAACGGCAAGGTGCTGTTCGAAGTTTGCCGCAAACATAATCCCAATACTTATTTCATTTCTTCGGCGGCAGAATTGCAGAAAGAATCATTCTCACCCGGCGATAAGGTGGGCATAGCAGGCGCCACCTCAACCCCTATGTGGCTGATGCAGGAAGTAAAGGCGGAGCTGGAGAGATTTTAAAAGGTCGGAAAGACCGAAAAGTCAGTAAAGTCCGAAAGATTATATCCGATCTATTTAAAACTGCATTCATACCCGCGTCATTTCTTCCCGACTTTTGGCCTTTACTGTCTTTCGGATTATAAAATCACTAACTTTGCGTCGCGAAAATTATGGCGAAAAAAGGAATTTTACTGGTTAACCTGGGCACTCCCGACAGCCCCGAAACCAGCGATGTAAGAAAGTATCTCAACGAATTTTTAATGGACCCAAGGGTTATCGATATTAACCCCGTATCGCGTGCGTTGCTGGTTAAGGGCATAATCGCGCCGTTCAGAGCTCCGAAATCAGCCAAGCTATACCAACATATCTGGAGCGCAGAGACAGGCTCACCGCTTTTGCATTACAGCAAGCTGCAGCACCAGGCTTTGAAAGAACGGTTGGGTGATGAATACCAGGTTGAGCTCGCCATGCGTTATCAAAGCCCATCTATCGAATCGGCCCTGGATAGATTGAAGGCCGGCCTTGTTGAAAGTATACAGGTTATCGCCCTTTTTCCTCAATACGCTTCGGCCAGCACGGGTTCGGTTTATGATAAGGTGATGGACATTGTACGGCATTGGCAAACCATTCCTTCGCTGTCGTTCGTTAACTCGTTTCACGATAATGAGCTGATGATCGAAACCTTCGCCAACAACAGCCGCAAATATAACCCTGAAACATACGACCATATATTATTCAGCTTTCATGGCCTGCCCCAGCGCCAAATTGTTAAATGCGACCATACCGGCAACTACTGCCTTAAATCCGCCGATTGTTGCGATTCGCTTAACGACGTAAACAAGTACTGCTATTCTGCGCAATCCTATGATACAGCACGCTTGATCGCTGAAAAGCTCGATCTGCCCAAAGAAAAATATACAGTTTGCTTCCAGTCGCGCCTCGGCAGCGACCCATGGGTGCAGCCCTACACCAGCCAGGTTATTGCACAAATGGCTAAAGAAGGCAAAAAACGTTTATTGGTATTCTGTCCGGCTTTTGTGGCCGACTGTCTTGAAACCGTTTACGAAGTAACCGAAGAATACGGCGGAGAATTTAAGGTCCTCGGCGGAGAGCACGTGCAATTGGTGGAAAGCCTTAACGATGCTTCAACCTGGATTGACGCGCTGGAAGAAATGGTTGTGGGTAAGAAGTAGTTTGCGGTTTGAGTTAGCAGTTGGCTGCGATTATTTTTATTTTCGCATATGAAACATCAATATGTGATTAATTCCAGAGGTCAACGGACAGGTGTAATCGTTTCTCTTAAAGAATGGAATGCTCTTAATTTAGAAGATCGATAAATTGAAACGGGAATTACAGGAAATGGAATTAGCTATGCGCTATAAAAATGCATTTGAAGATGCTGACTTATTTCGTCAGGGATCATTGAAAACCTATTCAATTAATAGCTTGCTGAATGATTTAAAATAACTCGTTTCCCTATAAATCCGCATTCGACATTCCGAATTCCGCAATTAAAACAACTGCCCAATAATATCATCAGCAGATAATCCTTCTGCTTCAGCGTGGTAGCTGCGCACAATGCGGTGTCTTAATATCGGTTTGGCAATAGCTTGCACATCTTCAATATCGGGCGAGTATTTTCCACTGATAACTGCATGGCATTTTGCCCCTAAAATTAAAAATTGCGATGCTCTTGGCCCCGCGCCCCAATTCAGCAGGCGTTTTACCTGCGGAGCAGCCAATTCTCCGTTAGGACGGGTTTTAGCTACTAATCGAACTGCATATTCCAACACGTTATCCGCAACAGGGATATTGCGCACCAATTGCTGAAAATAAATTATCTGCTCGGCGTTTAAGAGCGGCCGGATCTCCTGTGTATTAGTACCGGTGGTGTTTTTAACTACCTGTAACTCTTCTTTAAAAGTCGGGTAGTCTAATGCCACATTGAACATAAAGCGGTCAAGCTGAGCTTCAGGTAATGGATAAGTTCCTTCCTGCTCGATGGGGTTCTGTGTAGCCAGCACAAAAAATGGCTGCGAAAGCTTATGGGTAATACCCGCAGCGGTTACTGCTTTTTCCTGCATAGCTTCTAAAAGGGCAGCCTGCGTTTTTGGTGGAGTACGGTTAATCTCATCGGCAAGGATGATGTTTGCGAAAACCGGCCCGGGTATAAACTTGAAATTCCTATCCTCGCCTAATATTTCAGACCCGATGATGTCAGATGGCATCAGGTCGGGAGTAAACTGTATGCGTTTAAAATCAAGGTCGAGCACCTGCGCTACGGTTTGAACCAGCAATGTTTTAGCAAGACCAGGTACGCCCACAAGCAGGCAGTGACCATTGCTGAAGATAGAAATCAGTACAAATTTCAGCACCTCGTCCTGGCCTACTATTACCTTTCCAATTTCGGCACGTATTTGCTGATAGGCTTGCCTTAAAGCATCGGCGGCCTCCACTTCCGAGCGGTGTTGCATATTATTGTTTTACTTCAGCAGGTTTAGTTTCTTCGGTCTTTATTTCAGCGGTCGCTGGTGTACTCCAGCCTTTCAGCATTGGGCAGCCCTGGTATTGCGGGTCAATCCTGATGAATGTTTCTTTCCTCCTCTTCTCAAACCACTGGCTCACGGTGAGGTTTATCTTTTGGTTGCTGGCGTACTCTTTAATCTTCGGATAGTCCTGCTCCAAATTTGCTCTGTGGGCGTTTGTTGTCGATTTCAGGTATAACAGCTTGTAGCCTTTCTTACCGTCCTGACCGGTAAATAAGAATGGCTTTGAAATGCTGCCAACCTTCATCGTATCAACTACCAGTGCTACCTGCGGATCGAGCTTATCCGTCGGAATATAGGTTGATCGCGTCTCCACATTTTCAGCATTCAGCATCATACCGCCGTTATATTTGGTATCCTTATTGTCCGAATAAAAAGCAGCGGCTTCCGAGAAGTTTATCTTCTTATTCGTCATTAGCAAATTATAAATACTGTCTGCTTTTGCTTTCGCCCTGTTCAAGCTTTCTTCGGTAATTGCCGGAATAATCAAAATATGCCGCGTATGTACCTGTTCTCCCCTCCGCTCAATCACCTGCAAAAAATGAATTCCGGCTTCGGATTCAAATACCGGCGATATGTCTCCCGCCTTTAATTTAAAGGCCATTGCAGTGAAGTCTTTTACATATTGCGTACGGTCGCCAAATCCCAGGTCACCACCTTGAGGCGCCGAACCCGGGTCCTGTGAATACAAACGCGCGAGCTTTCCAAAATCCTCCCCCGCTAAAACACGCTTACGCAAATCCTCAGCTTTATTCCGGTAGGCTTCTTTCTCCGAATTATTCAACTTCGGAGAAAATACAATCTCACCTATTTCAACCTCTTTGTTAAAGGTTGGCAGGCTGTCTTTAGGTATACCGTCAAAAAACTTCTTAACGTCCTGTGGTGTGGTATTTACGTTAGCGGTAATTTTTTGCTGCATTTTCTGAGCGATAAGGCTCTCTTTTATATCCGGACGAACCTCATCTTTATATTGGATAACTGAACGGCCTAAAAACTGTTCCAGCCTGTCCTGACCACCTGCACGTTGAATCATGTCACGCATCCTGCGGTCTACACTGTTATCAACCTCGTCGTCCTTTACGTCAATACTGTCTATAACAGCCTGTGCAGCAAGTAGTTTTTGAGTCACCAACTGCTGCAATATCTGGCATTTGGCAGCCTCGCTTGGCGGCATACCCTGTGCCACATAAGTGGCATATTTTAGCTCGATATCCGATTGAAGGATAATGTTGCTTCCAACAACGCTGGCAATTTTATCGAGCGTACGTTTTTTTGGCTGCGCCTTTACGGCCGATATAACTAAAATTAAACTTAAAATGGCTAACCCAATCTTTCTCATGTACCTTATGCTATATAACATCCCCATTTTCCGGGACTAAAAAACCTTCGAATTTCGGTAAAATTTATCAATTACCTATGGTGTAATTGGCGTAAATACCTAAAACTGAATTATAATTGTGCGAATATGCCGATAATGCAGCAAACTGTTTACTCGCTTTTGGTTAAAATTTGTTAAAAATTTCATCTAAATCTGCTAAATCCTTAACTCCAAAGCCGCATAAAAATTATATTTGTCTTCCGGTATTTGCGATTGTTACAAACAAAACCACAAGCATATTTATGCCGGACGATAAGCGAGTTTGACTAATGAATGTAGAAAACCCCAGGGCTTTTAGTTTTATTATGCAGGATGATATTTACCTGCTGGAGGCTGATAAAAGCTTTTACACCACGCCTGTACCTATTACTGCGTCAAATACCGTTGCCGAGCCGGAGCCGGTTTACGTTGCAACCCCTGTCGCGGAAACAGTAGTTGAAAAGCCAGAGCCTGCAAACTTTAAGTTTATGGGCGGTAATAAAAAGCATTACCTCATTTTCACTTATTATCCTGGTGTTGAGTTTATTGACGAAGGGCACCTCACTGCATTGCAAAGCACACTTGGCAGGCTTAATACCGGCCCCGATGATGTAGCCATAGTTAACCGGGCAAATTATCCGGATACTAAGCTTGAGTCGCTGAGTACGTTTTTCAATCCGCAGAAATTGTTGTTCCTTGGCAAAAACAGCCTGCCTGCCGAAATAGCGAATACCCCGCTAAATAAAATAAGCCCGGTTGAAGGAATACGCACGCTACTCACATTCAGCTTTGATGAAATGATGAACAGCGTTGAGCATAAAAAAGCTTTCTGGGAACAAATGAAGCAATTTTAACCATGCACCGTTTAGTTTTCGCTACCAATAATGCCCATAAGCTGCAGGAAGTTGCAGCTAAAATTAAAGGGCAGATAACTATATTAAGTCTTGACGATATTAGCTGCTATGATGATATCGCCGAAACCGGGACGACTTTCCATGAAAACGCTTCCATCAAAAGCCATTATATCTTCAACAAATATCACCTCGATTGCTTTGGCGACGACAGCGGCCTCGAAATAGACGCGCTGAACGGTGAGCCCGGCGTTTATTCTGCCCGTTATGCCGGCAAACATGGCGACCACGGGGCTAATATTAACAAGGCACTTATGCTGCTGCAAGGTAAAACTAACCGGGCAGCCCGTTTCCGTACTGTAATCTCTCTTTTATGGAATGGTGTTGAGCATTTTTTCGAAGGAACGGTTGAAGGCACCATTCGTCGCGAAAGTTCAGGGAGTGAAGGATTCGGCTATGACCCTATTTTTCAACCTGATGGCTACAAGGTTACTTTTGCAGAAATGACATTGGAAGAGAAAAATGCAATAAGCCACAGGGCTATAGCTGTAGAGAAGTTGCTGGAGTTTTTGAATAATAATTAGGAGCAGGCGTTCTATTCGTAGAGACGCAATGTTTTGCGTCTCCGCTTAATGTCATCGTTAACCTCTCAGTCGGAGGCGCAAAATATTGCACCTCTACAGTAGCTTACACTTGTTTCACGGCTCCCGGCTTTGCCGCTGTCGTATCTTTTTTAGGAGCTATTACCGGCATCTTAACTGGCACACCCTTAGGCAAGCTATCTTTAGTAGCCTTTACGGGTTGTTGCCTTGGCGCTAGTTTATTGATGCTGTCCGCAACGGCTTTTACGCCGGGCAACTTTGATGGAACTGTCTTTAAACTATCGGAAGCAGCTTTTACGCCGGGCAATTTTACACCACCTGTACCTGTCGTATCTTTTACCGCCTTGCCGCCAATCGCCGGAATCTTTTTATCTGTTGCCTTACCGGCCTTTCCTTTATCCTTTGCAGCTTTTGCTTCGGCTTTTTTATTGAATGATGGTATAATGGACTCTTTTGACACCGGTCGGTCTTTAGGCTTCCAGATAAAACCTTTTAATATCTTATCATCTTCCTGCACCTTATCCATCGGCGTGTATTTATTCTCCGGTTTCAGATACAGTGCTACCCTCATGACCTTATTATTTTCGAAGTCGATACCAATACGCGTGCTTAATGAACGCTCCATACCCGTGACTGTATTTTTGGCGCTATCCCTGGCGAAATAAATAGTTTCGGCATTGCCGTCGATAAACATTTTATTCAGCTTGTCATTTTTAAAATATCCCCGCATTTTCTTGCCGGCCATCTGGTTAAAATGCAGGGAATCCGTTTTATCTATATTCACAATAAAGGCATGCGGAAACATCGACATGTTATCCATCTTTTTATGCTTCATCTGCAAATAAATAGTATCGCCGCTTAGCTGCGAGCCTTCAGTCCATATCATCGGGTTTACATAGCATCGAATGGTGGAATCTACACCACTGTAAAACATGGAGTCGGACTTGGCCTGCATATCCGATTTGAACATTTTGAAATGATGGTGCGCTATCACAATTCTTATGCGCGCAGTATCGCTTGGTTCCAGTTTACGCGTCAATGTAACGGAGTCATCCAGCCGCTTTTTTCGCAGGCTATCTGCAGCTATTTGCTTTTTGCTCAAAACCACCGGCTTTTTGGCGACTACTTTGGGCTTGCCAAAAAATTCGCGATGCAGGAAACTGGTATCTAAAGACACCCCGGCCAGCTTACCGGTTAAAAATTTGGAGTCCGGCACTTTTACCTTCGCCTTCGCCGAGGTATCGCGAATATGCGCCAACCGCTGTTTCTCCTGGTAGACCTTTAAATTTTTATAGGTTAAAATCTGTGTTTCTATCGTATCAGCCGACATGTAAACCGAATCGCGCTTGATATGGCTCGTATCTTTTGCAGCCTTTTTTTCAGGTAATGTGTATTTTGGCTGTCCTGCCCGCAAGGGGATAATGTCATCATCCTTTCCCGCTATAGGTTTGGCTTTGCCTTTCGGAATTATTTTCGACTGAACCGTTTTTAGGTTTACATTTTTTAGTTGACCCGGCAGCTTTTTGCTGACCGAATCAATCTTTTTATGAAGCGCGCCGGTATCAATTGGTAATTTCGTAATAGCTGAATCAAGCTTTATCTTGCTGTCCTTTATTAAATCAGGCTTGCGTTTAAGCGTATTCTTCACAGTATCCGCCTTGCCTGGAACGGTTTTCTTAATTAACTGCGCCATGTTGATTTGAGCGGCCTGTTTGCCCGGATTTATCCTGAACGAGGAATCGGCTTTTCGTATCGAATCCGCTTTGGCGAGCGAATCGGTCTTGGTGGTATCTTTCTGTTCGGTGACGATAATGATGTAGGGGTCTTCTGTAACAACAGCACGTTCTTCCTCTTTAAAGTAGGTACCCAAATTTCCTTTGATGGTAGTTTTCTGTTCCAGGTCTATAAAAGTCACATGCTTAACTGCGCGGCCATAGCCCTTGAGCTTGTCATAGAAGAGGCTATCCCCCTTCAAAGATTTAGTGCCTGAGGTGTATAAGTTATTCTTCCCAAAAGCGGCCTGCTCGGTAGCCGTATTATAAGTTCCGTTTTCGGTATATAACGTATCATTGTCTTTTTTCTCTTTCTTCTCTTTTGGTTTCTGGATGCCGTAAATATGAGTGGGCCCATAAAAGTATGATATTTTGGTACCGGTATTGTATCGCATAGTATCAGTTTTCACCAATGCGTCTGGAGTGGTAAGCGATACATTGTACCTGAAATACGCGTCGCGCGATTTCGCGAAATAATAGCCATTTTTGCTAAGCAGCGTATTGTCTTTATTCACCAGTTTGCCGCCATCAGTATAAATACCTATGCGGGTGGCTGTATTGTAATTAAGATGATTGGTAGTTAACGTGGCGTCCTTATCCACCATTTTCACGTTATCGGTAAGTATAGCAATCTTGGTATTGCCGTTATAGTTCAACTTATCAGAGAAAACATGCAGCGTATCGCCCTGGTTAATTACCACATTGCCAAATGCATCAAAAGCATTGTCGGCCTGGTAAAAGTAAGCGCTGTCTGAACTAAGCGTCGAAAAATCCTGCTGGAAAGTACCCTGGTAAACCTTCATCACTTCTTTCCCGTTGATTTTTATCCCGGCAGTTTTATTCGATTTGAGCAGCTTTACCAACGACTTTTTCTGGCACAAAGCCACCGTCGATGTACACAATAACAAAACAAATAACACGTATTTCCTCACGGGCGCAAAATTAGTTTTTTGTCGGGGGTTTTAAATTAATAATTTTGGTGGATGCTGCCGGTAAAAAATTTCATAAACTTTGTTGAACAACATTCACTCTTCGACAGCAACAGTAAAGTGCTGGCAGCGGTAAGCGGGGGTATGGACTCTGTTCTTATGGTTCATTTACTCAAATCAGCAGGGTTTAATTTCGGCATAGCACATTGCAATTTCCAGCTCCGCGGCGATGAATCAAACGGCGATGAAACCTTCTGCCGCCAACTGGCGGAGCAATTTGATATTCCTTTTCATGTAACCCATTTCGATACATCGTTATACGCTTCCGAAAATAAAGTATCAACACAAATGGCCGCCCGCACCTTACGTTATCAATGGTTCGAAGAGATAAGGCAATGGGAGGGTTACACTGCAATTGCGCTTGCACACCACCAGAACGACACAATCGAAACAATATTGTTGAACCTAACGCGGGGCACGGGCATCGCAGGCCTGCATGGTATTTTGCCTAAGAACGGCACATTGGTAAGACCATTATTATTTTTAAGCAGGGATGAAATTCAACAGCATATCAGCGAATTACAGATACCTCACCGCGAAGACAGCTCAAACTCGTCCACAAAATATGCCCGCAATAAAATCCGGCTCGAGATAATTCCAAAGCTTAAAGAGCTGAACCCGGCGTTGGAGCAAACGTTCGAAAATAACCTCGCGCGTTTTAGGGAACTGGAAGAATTACTGGAATTGCGGGTGGCCGAGCTTAAAAATAAACTCATTGTAGTTAATGAGCAGGAGCGCCATATTGCTTTGGGTGAGGTAAAGAATTTAAAACCACAGCGTTTGTTACTTTTTAACCTGCTGCAGGAATATGGCTTTAACGAAAGCACTGTGGACGACGTCATCACGTCCCTCGATAAACACTCCGGTCGCACGTTCGAATCCAATTATTTCCGGCTAATCCTGGACCGCGATAAACTAATACTCTTAGAAAAAAGCGAAACACACAATAATGAAACCATTATAAATTCCGGCGACCATGAGGCCCGTTTCGGGAGATATAAGTTGAATATTTTACATGATGACAGTCCGCTAATCGTAAAAAATAACCCGATGGCAGTTTCCGTAGATGTAGAGCGATTGGCGTACCCCTTAACTTTGCGCTGCTGGCAGCAAGGCGATACATTTAACCCGCTGGGGATGAAAGGCCGCAAAAAGGTAAGCGACTATTTCATCAGCCAAAAAATACCTTTGCATAAAAAGGAAGAGATTCCGTTATTGGTAAATGGCAATGGCGATGTAATATGGATAGGTGGCTACCGCCTTGATGATAATTATAAAGTTAGCGCCAACACTAAAAAAGTAACTATATTCGAATTGATTTTGATTTGAAGATTCGTGGATTTGAAGATTTGAAAATATTCATCTTCAAATTGGCAAATCATCAAATTTTCAAATTAAATAAATGGAAACAACAGATAAACCGGTTTTTACCGAAAAGCAATACCTCGGCAGGGAATTTATTCCTATCACTATCAGGCTGGTGCTGTCTATGTTTTGCTTTGCCGCCTATTTTTTTACCGATGAGCGCGAGCATAACGGCGGACTGTTGGCAATTGTAGGTTTTGCCATTATCATTATTTCCATCATTATGGGTTTTTTGCTTCATTTTCGCACCCGTGTAGAAAACAAAAGCATTATGCTTGACGGATTATGGACCACCCGCCTGGTAAAAATAGACCTGAACAGTATTGTAAAAGTTGAAAGAAAAGAATATAGCCGCTATTTGTTCAATAACCCGGTATATAACCTCCACTCAAAAGGCACCATCCGCTTCTATTGCGCAGGCAAGGAAGCAATTCATCTAACCGACCGAGACGGGCTTATCTACATCGTAGGCTCGCAGCATGTCAATGAATTTGAAAGGGCTATAAAGGGGGAGATGAAGAAATGATTTTTTGACGTGTGGATACGTGGATATGCGGATTTTTTTGAGTTGAAGCCAGCGTTATTTTCGAATCAATTCTGCAATATATTCGTACGAACTCTGAGAAATGGCTAATAATTTAGCTGTGCTTTCAACCTCCTTGTAAAATTCCGAATCGATTTCAATATCGTATTCGTAAAGCTGCGTTATAACTTGTTCTAAGCACAATTCATATTCATTATATTGTAAATACTCTTTGGATGCTGTAATATCGACTAAGGGTAAGCCAAGCGCTTCTGCGCGGCCAAGTAATGCTGAAAGTTGATTATATATTTTGTGTGCCGAGAAAAGCAAAATATCGAAATTTTTATCAAAGCTAAGGAATAGCTTCCAAGGAGACCTTATTTATGAACAGATTGCCCTAAAAGCAAAATGTGCAAACCCCTTTCGAAATTTGCACATCCTGTAATTTTTTATTCGCACATCCGCACATCAATCATCCGCACATCATTCTAAAGCTTTATTTCCTCATCCTTGCCCGAGAAAAAATGAAACTCGGTTATCTGGTATGCAGGGTTGCTTTTCACCTTTATCCACTGATTGTATTTCAGGAACCATTTTATCTGGCGGTTGATAAAGCCTTTCTTAATGTAAGCCTCGATATAGGGGTGAACGCAAAGGGTAATGTTCTTCTCGTTCTGCTCAACCAAAATGTAATTAAAGTTGGTTTCGATGTCATCAAGCAATAAAATTGTAGGCCTGATGGTACCGGTACCGTTACATGTTGGGCAAACCTCGTTGGTAACAATGTTCATCTCAGGGCGAACACGCTGCCGGGTTATCTGCACCAGGCCGAATTTGCTTGGCGGCAGGATAGTATGCTTAGCACGATCATGCGCCATTTCGGCACGCAGGTAGTCGAACAGGTCTTTACGATTGTTAGGCTTGTGCATATCGATAAAATCGATAACCACAATGCCGCCCATATCGCGCAACCTTAGCTGGCGGGCAATCTCTTTAGCAGCTTCCTTGTTTACCTGGAATGCGTTTTCTTCCTGGTTTTCTTTATTGGCTGTACGGTTACCGCTGTTTACATCGATAACGTGCAAAGCCTCGGTATGCTCAATAACCAGGTAAGCGCCACCGGCAAGGTTTACGGTTTTACCGAATGCACCTTTTATCTGCTTATCGATACCGTAATGCTCGAATATCGGTACGCTATTCTTATGAAATTTCACAATGTTCTCCAGGTCGGGCGATATGTTGTGCACATACGACTTCACTTCTTCGAACATACTGTTGTCATTGACAAAAATATGCTGGAAATCCGGGTTCAAAATATCGCGCAGCAAAGTCGACGTGCGGTCAATTTCGCCGAGCGCCTTTTTTGCGGGCTCGATAGATGGCAGGCGTGTAATGAATGATTCCCACTTCGATATCAAATCGAGCAGGTCCTTCTGCATCTCGGCAACGCCTTTGCCTTCAGATACGGTACGGATAATAACGCCAAAATGCTTTGGCTTAATACTTTCAACAATTTTACGCAGGCGGGTACGCTCGGTGTTGCTCTTTATCTTTTTTGATATCGAGATAACCTCCGAAAACGGCACCAGTACTACGTATCTTCCGGCGATAGATATATCTGAACTTAGGCGCGGGCCCTTGGTCGATATTGGCTCTTTAGCTATCTGTACCGGTATTAGTTGATTTTTGGACAATAACTCCGAGATTTTTCCTCCCTTGTTAATGTCAGGGTCAAGCTTAAAGTTATCTAAAAGCTTTGACTGATATCCCCCGCTACGCACCTGTTTGGTTAGCTTCAGCAGGCTTTGCACCTGCGGCCCCAAATCAAGATAATGCAAAAAGGCATCCTTCTCGTAGCCAACGTCAACAAAAGCCGCATTTAGCCCAGGCATGATCTTTTTTATCCGGCCAAGGTAAATATCACCAACAGTGTAATTATTGCTGGTTTGTTCTTTGTGAAGCTCTACGAGTTGTTTGTCCTGTAATAATGCAATGGTAGTCCCGCTGGGGGATGAATCGATAATTAATTCTTTTATCAACTGCTACTCCATTTCTTAAAGCGGTTACAGTAACCGCCTGTTAATTAGTGGGTGAAAAAACAACTTCCTCCTGTTATTCTAAACAGGGAATATAAGCAAGGGGTAATAGTGTTAATTAATAGCGGTAAGTCCATAGTATTAAATCTCAAGTTATCAAAAACAGACTCAAGGCTTAATGCTATAGACTTACAACTCCATAAAAAACACTGCTTATTTTTTCTTATGTCTGTTTTTTCTCAAACGTTTTTTACGTTTGTGGGTAGCCATTTTGTGTCTTTTACGTTTTTTACCGCTGGGCATAATAGTAATTTTTTAATGTGTGTAATTAATTTTTTAATTCCTTTATGTAGTCATCAATTTTCTGCCCGAAGGTCGGGTCGGCAACTAACTCCTTACATTTTTGGTAAGCTGCAACAGCTTCCTTTTTTTGTCCTAATTCCTTATAGCTTTCTGCCAGATAAAAATATGGCTCAGCTTCGGGCTTTTGTTCAATAACTGTTTTAAAGCGGGCAACAGCTTTTTCAAACTGTCCGCTTTTCATCGCAAATAAGCCGAGGCTTAAATTTGCTCTTACATTTTTAGGGTCCTGCTTTACTACGTCAAGCAGCAGCATAATACCCTGCATTGGCGAACCGCCATCGGCGTCTGCAATACCGAGCGCCGTCTGGTTAACGTAAGCAATTCCTAAACCTGTTTTAGCGTCAAGGTCTGCCGGTTTTAATTTAACGGCATTCTTATAGCTTTCAATCGCATTCGCAACAAACGTTGGCTGTGCGGCCGTATCCTGCGTTGCCTTGGTATAGGCATCGTTAAAATGGCTGCCTGCGTTTACCCATTCGTCAAACTTGTTTTCCTTGCGGGCAACTTCCTGGTAATAAAATGCCGCGGGCGCAGGCTGATTTACATCATCCCACAACTTCGCAAGTTTTTTCTCAAGGTTTAGTTTGCCTGCTTCGTCAGTAGTGTTTTTCAATTGGGTTTCAGCGTCGGTTATCTGGGCAGATAATTGTTGGCCTATCGCAGTTTTGGCAACGGCTGATGCTGCCGCTACGTCTACTTTGTTAACCGGCCTGGCCTGCGCTACCGTGGCTTTTGAGTGCCCCGGATCGTCCTTTTTTATCAGGCCTTTAACCGGCATAAAAAACAAAACGCCCATAATAGCAAAAACTACTACAAGGACGATTATTTGTTTTTTGTGCATGGCAGACAGAATTACTTGCTAACCTTGTTACCGGTCCTTACTTTATCAACGAATGTTTTTGCCGGCTTAAAGCTTGGCACAAAGTGCTCGGGGATAATGATGGCAGTATTTTTTGAAATGTTACGTGCTGTTTTTTTAGCTCTCTTTTTTACAACAAAACTTCCAAAACCCCTTACGTATACATTTTCGCCACCCATCATAGAGTTCTTAACAACTTTAAAAAACGCCTCAACAGTTTCCTGTACGTCTACCTTTTCGATGCCTGTCTTTGACGAGATTTCAGTTATAATTTCTGCCTTAGTCATATCTGCTTTTTCTTTTATTTATTATACAATTACTTAACTGATTTGGGGTTGCAAAAGTATCTCTTTATTAACAAACTTTGAAATAATTAACATAATTTTTTTATTACACCTTGAAATTCAGTTAAAAGGCAAAAAAATATACCATAAATCACCGATTTTTCGTTGTTATTTTTGCCCCGATGAATTTTAACGACGAACTGCTTAACTGGTACCAAAATAATAAGCGCGATTTACCCTGGCGTAATACTACCGATGCCTACGTTATCTGGCTCTCCGAAATAATACTACAGCAAACCCGTGTAGAACAAGGCATGCCCTATTTCAATCGTTTTTTAGAAAAATACCCGACAGTTACCCACTTTGCAGCAGCCCCGGAAGATGACATATTAAAACTTTGGCAAGGCCTGGGCTATTATTCCCGCGGGCGTAACATGCTCAAAACGGCCAGGCTGGTGCAGGAGCAGTACGGCGGAGTTTTCCCGACAAGCTACGATCAACTGGTTAGATTAACAGGCATTGGCGAATACACCGCTGCTGCAATCTCCTCATTTTCGTCAAACGAAGCGAAAGCTGTTGTAGATGGTAATGTTTATCGCGTACTGGCGAGATACCTTGGCATCGACGAACCTATAAACGGCACAAAGGGCAAAAAGATATTCCAGGAAACTGCAAATGATTTTCTTAATAAGAAAGCGCCCGGCATGCATAACCAGGCCATGATGGAGCTTGGCGCAGTTATTTGCAAACCGAAAAATCCGGCTTGCAGAATTTGCCCGGTACGCATAGGTTGCTATGCCTTTAAGCATAATGCAATTAACAACCTGCCGGTGAAGCTAAACAAGGTAAAAGTGCGTGAACGCTATCTTAATTATTTTTTGGTGACCGATGGCGGCAATGTCCTGGTAAACAGGCGGGGCCAAACTGATATATGGGCGAACATGTACGATTTACCGCTGGTTGAAACGGATTCGTTAGCTACGCCTGCGGAACTATTCAATCACCCTGAAGTAATAGAATACTTTGGACGCGAGCTTAAAATTGCTGAAATATCGCCTGTTAAGAAACACATTTTAACCCACCAGCGCCTGTTTGTGCGCCTTATTATATTGCAAAGTCCTGTCGTAAAAACCAAAGCGACGTGGGCATTTATATCATTTGAAGATTTAAAAAGCCTGGCTATACCGAAAATCATATTTATATTTTTAAAAAATATTTTTAATTTGTAATATATTTTTTGTTGCTTTACAATATATATGTCAGGTGTAAATAAAGTTATTTTGGTGGGTCATTTGGGCAAAGACCCTGAGGCCCGTATGTTAGAAGGTGGTGTTTCAGTAGTAAGTTTCCCCCTGGCTACTTCCGAAAGCTTTAATAAAGATGGCAAAAAGGTTGAGCAAACTGAATGGCACAATATTGTGATGTGGAGAGGCCTTGCCGACGTTGCTGCCAAATTTTTACAGAAAGACAAGCTTGTTTATATAGAAGGCAAACTGCGCACGCGCTCCTTTGAAGATAAGGAGGGAATAAAAAAATACACCACCGAAGTGGTTGCCGAAAACTTTACCCTACTTGGCCGCAAAACAGATTTCGAAGGCGATGGACAAATTAAGTCAACAGCCAAAGCATCGGACGGCGTTGGCGAAACCGGTGATATGATATTCTAAATTAAATCAATTATAACCAAAAGAAAAGCCGCGGGAATATTCTCGCGGCTTTTTTTGACTTAGATTTTTCGGATTTGCAGGATGACAGGATTTTTTTCTTGTTTGTTAATCCTTCCATCCAAAAAATCCTACGAATCTTAGTTCTATCTACCTCCCGGAGGGCAATGCTCCTTCAAATACTGCGTATACAAAGTACGTAAGTGCTGGCTGGTGCCCGCTCCTTCATAAATGCCATGCGAACGATTCGGATACGACATCAGCTGAAACTGCCTGTTGTATTTTACCAACTCGTTTATCAGCATCTCGGCGTTTTTGTAATGCACGTTATCGTCGCCCGTGCCGTGTACGTATAACAGGTTACCGCGCAGGTTTTTGGCATAAGTTATCGGCGAGCCTTGTATAAATACCTGCCTGCTTGCCTCATCAGTGGGCACTCCCATATAGCGTTCCTGGTAAATATTGTCGTAGGTAAGCTGCCAGCCCACTGCCGCCACTGCGATACCTGTTTTGTAAATCTCGGGATGCTGGAACATCAGGTTAAGCGTGCATGAGCCGCCACCGCTCCATCCCCAAACAGCAACGCGGGTTGAGTCGACGAAAGGCCATTTCAAGATTTCCTTTGCGCCCATGGCCTGGTCCTGTATGTTAACGATGCCTATTTTTTTGTAAATAGACTTTCGCCAATCCGCCCCTTTAGGCGCCGGCGTGCCACGGTTATCCAGCGACATGTAGATGTAGCCATCATCAGCCATATTGCCGATATATTCGCCATTCATCGTTGCACCGTAGCTATCTTTAACTGTAGCGCCGGCTGGTTCACTGTAAACATAAAATACAACCGGGTATTTTTTTGATGGATCGAAGTTACTTGGCTTTACCATCCATCCGTCCATCTCAACGCCGTCAACTGTTTTTACCTTAAAAAATTCAGGCTTGTTTTTAGCCTCGGTATTCAGTTTAATAACTGTTCCGCTAAGGTGCTTGTGATCAGGCAAGCTTACAACTTCACTTTGGCGAGGTGTGTAGCTATTAGAAAAACTATGCAAGCCAATCTTTCCATTGGGTGATATTTCATAGCCATGTGTACCCGGCTGGTCAGCAGGGGTAACGCGCTCTGCATTTCCTCCGTTTAGCTTAATGCGGTACAAATATGACTGTGTAGCATTATCCGGCGAAGCCATAAAATAGATGTAGCCATTAGCTTCATCAAGCAGGTCCAAACCTTCAACATCGTAGTTTCCTTTAGTGATTAAAGTCTCCTTACCATCGCGGTCAATTTTTGAGATATGCCTCCAGCCGTCTTTTTCGCTTATCCACAAAAACTCCTTGCCTTTGTTTATCCATTCCCAGCCAACAGGGTCGCCGCCATTCCAACGGGACTTACCGTCAATCCAGGCTTTGTCGGTTTCGGTATGAATAACTCTCGCTGTACCGTTTGATACGTTGGCGGTAAAAATCCTGCTTTCAGTTTGTGCGCGGTTTAGCTGCTCCAGTATAATTTCGTTTGAGCTGGTTGTCCACTCCATACGTGGGATGTAATGCTGAATCGCATCGCCCGGAATATCCATCGCGGTAATTTTGCCGGTGCTTACATCAACTACCGCAATTTTGCACGAGCTTGGATTTTCACCTGCTACGGGGTACTCAACCGGGATAACGTAGGGATAAATAGAATCCGTAGTATTCAGCATCAGGTATTTCTTTGTTTCGCCTGCATCCATTTTCCAAAAAGCTATATTACGGCTATCAGGCGACCAGCGGAAACCGTCGCGGCAATCAAACTCTTCTTCGTACGCCCAGTCGAATGTACCGTTTATCACATTTTTTGAGCCATCGGTAGTCAATTGCTTAACAGCGCCGCTGGCCAGGTCTTCGGTGAACAGGTTATGCTCACTTACGTAAGCTGCCATTTTACCATCTGGCGATAGTTTCGAAAACATCAGCGACGATTCAGGTCTTGCAGTTCCAAGTTGTTTCAGGGTTTTCCCGGCGATATCGTAAACCCAGTAATCGCCGCGGGTGTTGTAGCGCCAAACACGTTTGGTGTTGGTAAACAGCAATACTTTGTTGCCATCTTCCGAAAAAACGAAATTTGCTATTGTCAGCGGTTTCTTTCCGGGCGGGGTCAGCATTTCGGCGCTAATCACTACTGTTTTTTTCGATGCGTCGCGGGTGTCCAGTTCCACAATCCCGCCGGCATCGGCACGGTAATATTGATAGCCGTCGGCTGCCCAATGCGTCCGGCCACGCTGTGCCTTTACAGATAGCTGCGCAAACAGCAACATCAGCAAAAATAGGGGCACAAGTTTTGATTGATAAAATTTTTTATTCATACGGTCAGTTATTTGTTAATATTATTTACAATGGGTGGCTTGTAAATTTTGCGTTAAATTAGCACTTTATAGTCCGTAATAATATCTGTAATGAAAAAAATACTTCTGTGTGCGGTTGGTATTATCTGTTGTGTAGTATTTGCTCATGCGCAGCATACCGACAGGAACAAGTTTATTAAAGATAGCCTTGACTTTTATATCAACCGCTCGCTTACCAACTGGCGCATCCCCGGGGCGGCTGTGTGTATTATTAAAGACGGCAAAATTGTACTGATGAAGGCCTATGGCATTAAAGAGCTGGGCCAACCGGCCAAGGTTGATGAAAACTCGTTGTTTATGATTGGCAGCAACACCAAAGCCTTTACCGCTACAGCTTTAGCCATGCTGCAAAGCCAGAATAAGCTTTCCCTTGACGACAAGGTTACCAAATACCTCACCCAATTTAAGATAGAAGGCAAACCTGCCGACGATGTACTTATCCGCGACTTGCTGTGCCACCGCCTGGGTTTCGAAACCTTCCAGGGTGATTTTACTTTTTACAATACCAATTTAGGCCGGGCGGAAATTATCAAACGACTCGGGATGCTTAAACGACAGTATCCTTTCCGCACAAAATGGGGATATACTAATGCAGCATTTTTAACGGCAGGTGAGATTATTCCCGTAGCTTACGGCAAGCCCTGGGAAGTATTTTTAAAGGAAAATATTTTTGCACCCCTCGGTATGAGCAATACGGTAGCACTAAGCGCCGACATGCCAAAGTCGCTCAACCGCACCGTTCCGCATACTTTGATTGACGGCCGGCTGTCGCCAATCCCATACGCACAGCTCGACGGCATGGCGCCATGCGGTGCTATTTGCTCATCCATAAATGATATGAGCAAATGGGTAATGGCTTTACTGAATGACGGAAAAGTTGGCGCACGGCAGGTAATTCCCGCAGCGGCAATACAAGCAACACGCCAGCCGCAGGATATTGTGGGTAGTATAAAACATCTAAACGGGGAGACTAATTATGAACTCTATGGCCTTGGCTGGTTTTTGCAGGATTATAGCGGACACCGCCTGGTAATGCATGATGGTGGTGTAAACGGTTACTTATCGTCAGTAACACTGGTGCCGCAGGACCATCTTGGCATCATCATCCTCACCAATACCGACCAAAACGAATTTTATGAGGCCTTGCGCTGGGAAATTATGGATGCTTATTTCAAGCTGCCCTACCGCGATTATACCGATGGCTATTTAGCCCAGTATAAAAATAATGCTTCCCTGGAACAAGTCGCCGATAAAAAGCTGCGTGACTCGGTTGCAATGAATTTAAAGCCGTCACTATCCCCATCAAGTTACACAGGGAAATATGTTAATGACTTATATGGAAGCATGGTGATTACGCGAGGAGAGTTGAACGATTTGGAAATACGCTTTGAACATCACCCCAAAATGTACGTGCACCTGCAGCCGCTTGGAGGAAACCGCTTTTACGCTACATTTTCCGACCCTACTTTGGGTAAGGCCGTTTTCCCATTTATCGTTCAAAATGGCGATGTAAGGGGAATCAGGATAAAGGTTGCTGATTTTGTGGAGCGCGCGGCGTATGACTTTACGAAGCAGTAGTCTGAACCGGAATTTTTTGAATTAATAGAATTTCCTGAATTTGATTAGCATGCGGATTATTTTCAATGTTTAACATTGCCCTAACACAAATACCCCACCTTTGTGCCTAACCAACATATCCCCGGCATTGAAAACATTTAAATACTGCATCGTTATATTGACGCTCTTTTCCTCATTCAACGCTCTTGCGCAACGAGACAGCCTAACCAGGGCCAAATCAGTAGTAATAGATTCATCCACACAGCGCGATGCGATAGATATTGTGGAAAACATATTGAAATGGACGCCCGCTGATAATCGCAAAACGCCGAAGAAACTGATCTTCGCAGTTGTGCCGGCGGCGGGCTATTCGCTTTCAACCGGGTTTGGCGTAGCCTTAATCGGCAACCTGGCTTTTTATACCAGCAGCAGTCACAAAGAAAATCTTTCGGAAATAGGCGCCGAAGTATTTTATGATACCAAAGCCCAAAAGGTATTCAGGAGCCGCTCCGAAATATGGGCCGATAACAATAACTATAAGCTGGTAACCGACCTGCGCTGGGAGCGTTTCCCGGAGGAAATGTACGGCCTCGGCACAAAAACCACCTTCGCCACGCTTAATAAAATCGATTACCTGTATATCCGCACTTATGCCACCATCTACAAAAAAATAATACCCGACCTGTATGGCGGTATCGGCTATAATTTAGATCATCATTATAATATTACCGAGACCGGCAATAAAGATGGCAGCATTTCAGATTTCCAGAAATATGGGTTTACCACAACTTCAACCTCATCGGGGTTTAATATCGATTTATTGTACGATAGCCGCCGCAACCCGATAAACCCGCTGGGTGGCGGGTACGCTTCTATTATCTTCCGCAACAACCTTACCGGGCTGGGCAGCAACAATAACTGGCGCAGCGTACAGCTCGATTTACGTAAGTATATCCGCGTTTCATCTACGTCAAACAATATACTCGCGTTCTGGAGCATCATACAGTTTACATCCGGCAATACTCCTTTCCTCGACCTGCCCGGAACAGGTACCGACATGTACAGCAATGCTGGTCGTGGCTACGCCCGTAACCGTTTTAAAGGCAAAAATGAATTATACCTGGAAGGGGAATACCGTTTTGGCATTACCCGCAACGGCCTTATCGGCGCAGTTGTATTTGCCAATGCCGAAAGTTTTTCCGAGTTGCAAAGTAACCGTTTCGAAAAAGTCGCTCCGGCGATTGGGGCCGGTTTAAGAGGTAAAGTAAACAAACACTCCAACACCAATATCGGTATTGATTATGGCGTAGGCACCGGCGGCTCACACGGTTTTTTTGTGAGTTTGGGTGAGGTGTTTTAATATCCGTACAAATAGACCGAAGCGTTCCATTTTTCTGCACGGAACACCTGGAACACTCCAAAATATACTGACTATCAGATAATTATGCTTTTAACACCTTGCAATTCATTGATAGCCAGGCATTTACCTGGGGGTTTACACTTGTAAACCCCCAGGTAAATGCCTGATAATTAAATGATTATAAAATCAAAAGCATTTTCCGTGCCCACAGGTTCTCTCAGAGATTAAGTTGACCCACCCAAAATTATCGAACATCTGAAAGGGCCATCGGCCCGAAACATGTGGTAGCCCGGGGTTTCAACCCCGGGTACATGCGTCAACAAAATTGAAAGTGCCATCGGCACGGTACATATTAGACACACAGCTTCAAAAACATTGGGCGAGGCCTACGGCTCTTGATGATTTTTTGACTCTTTGTCCACGGGTTGAAACCCGAGGCTACAATATTGGCCGAGGCTACGCCTCTTAAATTTGCATAAACATCCTGAGTCCAGTTTTATCGGTTAACTTGAAACCCAGAGAGAGAACCCTGCGTTGCACAATGTCATAGAGGAACTTTCGCTATGCCTGAATTCGCTCTTGGCAGTGCATCCAAATCTCCTATCACCACAATCTTCATCACAAAAACACACATCTTGCCGGTTTTTGCGTTATGTATAACTGTTGTTCTATTACGCGTGATAAAGGTTTAACCACGGAGACACAGAGAAGGCGCAGGGATCACAGAGATTAAAATTGGTAAGCTATTGAATAGTTTATTTCTTTTCTCCGCGCCCTCTGTGTGTCCTCCGTATCTCCGTGGTTAAATTAGCCCGCACAACAGCAATGTAGATAAGCTTACAAACAAGGGGTGCATAAAAAAGGGTTCATACAATCTGTAAGAGGCAAGATAATCATCGCAGCCTTACTGGCCTGCTTTGCCCTTTTTTTGGCTTGGAGCACCAGTAAAGATGCATTCACGGCTATGCTAACTGCCTTCGAAAATGTATCTGCTCCAAATGATAAGCTGCGATTGGTGAACGACCTTTCCCGCGATATTTCCCGTATAGACCAGGTACAACGCGCGCGTTCGGTAAGTAACCCCGACAAATATTATGGCTTTAACGATTCGAAGAAACTCGCGCTTAAAATTGATACGCTGCAAGGCCTTTATCCCGAAAAATCGACGCAGACCCGGCGCTTAAATACACTGAAAAATTTATTGAAAGACCGCGACCGGCTATTTGTAAATTACGTAAAGGTCAGGGAAGGGCTTATCGATAACAAATCATTTTCGGCACAGATTGAAGGGCTGAACGATATTGTTGATGAAACAGCAAGGCAAACCGACAGCCTTTCTACCTCTACAGAAAAAACCATCTCCACCACCACCGTTTACCAGGGTATAACCACTGCCGAAAAAAAGGATGACCGCGGCTTTTTTAAACGGCTTTTCGGCAAGAAAAAAGCGAAAGATACCGACTCGCTCAGCAAACCTTTTCAGGTAGTTGCCGAGCAATTTAAGGTAAAACACGACACCCTGGCAAAAGCTATACAGGATAGCCTGCTAAAAGGCCTAAGCCAAACCATGCGAGACCTTGAAAAGGTGCAGCATCAAAAAAGTGCTGCATTTGTGAATCGCGAGGCGGTGCTGATACAGTCGAGCGAGAAAATTATGGGCCAGATATTTTCCATCCTTAAAAAGGTTGAAAATGAAGTATTGGAACAAACGAATGAAAATAACCTGGCCGCGCGTAGAATGGTGCGCGGCAACATCGAGCGTATAGGTTCCCTGATGTTAGGCTTTGTGGCACTGGCAATACTCCTGGTTTATTTTATTTTAAGGGATATATCTCGCATCAACAAATACCGTAAGGAACTGGAAGCAGCAAAAGAAGAAGCCGAATATCACTCCATGGCCAAACAGCGTTTCCTGTCGAACATGAGCCACGAAATCCGTACGCCTTTGCAATCAATCATCGGGTATGCAGAAATTATCCGGCAACAATCGCATCCGCAGAAAAAAGATATTGACGCCATTTATAGCTCATCGGGCCACCTGATGCAGATAGTGAATGAAGTGCTGGATTATAACCGCATCATATCGGGCAAATTCAGCTTTGCCGCCCAGCCCTTTGAAATGCGTGTGCTACTGGATGAAACCGTGGCAGTAATGCAATTGCAGGCCGACAGAAAAGGATTGAGCTTTAAAACTGATTTTGACAAATCGGTATCAAACATGGTAATGGGCGACCCATTCCGGCTGAAACAGATATTATTTAACTTGCTGGGCAACGCCATAAAATTTACGCAGCAGGGCGAAGTAGTTTTGGCTGTTACCTGTAAAGCCAACCACAGCGATGTTAGCTATCGGTTTAACGTGACAGATACCGGAGTTGGCCTCGACGAGGAAGATATTGAGCGAATATTTAATGAATTTGAGCAAGCGGGAGAAGAGGATAAAGTCCGCAACGGCACAGGCCTTGGTTTGCCGATTACCAAGGAGTTGATTGAACGGCAAGGCGGCCATATTGATGTAAAAAGCCAGCCGGGGAAAGGCAGTATGTTTAGCTTCGGCCTAAAATTTGGAAAGGCCGAACACGCGGAAGTTGATACCAAACAATCTCCCGGCTCCATCCGGGCCGGCGCACAAAACAAGGTTTGGATTATAGATGACGACCGCTTTATATTAGAACTTTGTTCCAGGATTTTTGAGCAAAACAAGATTGCCTACCGCTGCTTTAACTCGCCGCACGATTTATTAGATGCAAGCTGGGATAACGACGTTAAATACCTGCTGCTGGATATCCGCATGCCCGAAATGAGCGGCATCGAGCTGTGTCGTTTAATGCGCGCCCGCGTACCCGAAGATGTAAATATTTACGCCTTAACTGCACAGGCTTTGCCCGGCGAGCGCGAATCAGTTCTGGAACATGGGTTTAATGGCTTACTGATGAAACCATTCAGGGAAACCGACCTGGTCAACCTGGTAAGCGCAGATAAAATACCCGCCATAGACAAACCGGCATTAAATATTAAAGCAATTGAGAAAATGACCTTCGGCGACCCGGAGCAAACCGCAAAAATACTTGCCCTTTTTGCCAAAGACAGCTTTCACGATGCAAAAGAAATTGCAGCAGCTATCAAAGCCGGCAAAGTTGACAAAGTGCTATTGGTTACCCATCGTGTAGCAGGCCGCACCGCCCAGGCCGGCGCACGCGAACTGGCAGAAGGTTTCCGGCTTGCCGAAATCGAATTGTCTGCAGATAAGGAGCTATCGCAAGCACGGATTGATAATATACTCTCGCTTACAAAAAAATTGCACAGCCTGGCCAAGGCAATGCAGGAATATAATGCTTTGGAGGTTGTTGGATAATTATGATGTTTTACACAGATTTGCGACCTGTGCTAAAAACCTTGCATGTTCGAAGGATGCTTTTGTCTGCCGTTTTCGCGATGGGTGTTACCCATCGCTGACAGATGTAACCCTTAGGGTATTTAAATGGGGTTTTGCCTTGTATTTCTTTCCCTGAAAGGGATACATCCGTCAGCGCAGGGCATCGCCCTGCGTCACCAGGACAGGTTTCGACCATCCAAGGCCTTTGGCCTGTGTTACAAGATCGAGCGATAATAATTACCCTATGGTATTTTCATTTTCCCGCACATAAGCCTATCTTTAAAACCCAATCAAAAAAGCATCAAATGTCGGCCGAACTTAAAGCCTTTATTGCCCAATATGCTCCTTTTACAGAGGATGAATTGAATGATATTGCCGGTCGTTTTAAAAAATGCGTCATCAGCAAAAACGATTTCCTCCTGAATGAAGGCGCTGTATGTAAGGATTTGGTTTTTGTGCAGGAAGGCTGCCTGCGCTTGTATTATGTGGCCGAGGAGATCGAAATATCGGTATGGTTTGCCTTTAAAAATTCATCGGCGATAGATATTTACAGCTTCATCAGCGAAAAGCCTACCGGCTATTTTTTGCAGGCCATTGAAGATAGTGAAATCCTATATCTTCCAAAAAGCGAATTAACAAAGCTCTATATTACCCACCCCAAAACCCAACAATGGATGCGCTGTTTTTGGGAAGACGCCATACTCACCCTACTCGACAGGTTTACCGCCCTGCAGCGTGATTCGGCAGAGCAGCGATACCTCGATTTGCTCAGCAAACCCCCGTATATTCAAAAAATTCCGCAAAAATATTTGGCATCCTTTATAGGGGTTACACCTACATCGTTAAGCCGGATTAGGAAGAATATTAGATAACTTTTTTGGGGATTTCATTTTATTGGATTTCACCGATTGGAGAATGATTTCACGGATTTTGCCTTGCATGTTAATTGTTTTGTCCCCGCAGGCTCTGCCAGAGATTTAAGTTAACCCATAAAACTGGACTCAGAAGGTTTATGCAAATTTAAGAGGCGTAGCCTCGGCCAATATTGTAGCCACGGGTTTCAACCCGTGGACAAAAAGTCAAAAAATCATTAAGAGCCGTAGGCCTCGACCCATATTTTTGGATCTGTGTGTTTAATATGTACCGTGCCGATGGCACTTTCAATTTGGTTGACGCGTGTACCCGGGGTTGAAACCCCGGGCTACCACATGTTTCGGGCCGATGGCCCTTTCAGATGGTCGATAATTTTTATAGGTTAACCTAAATTTTCAAGAGAACCTGCGGGACGGAAACAAACCTTCATCCAAGCCAACTACTTCTTTAACGGCACCAGGCGCCAGATTTTATTAGAAAATGCAACTTCATTTTTGCCCGCTGAAAAAGGTTCTCCTTGCGGGTATAGCTTCTGTTCTTCAATTACCCGTATCATAGCCTCGGGGTGTGAAGTCCGTACCAGCCGCCAATAGTCAGCGTCTTCCATCCTATAGTCGACCATGTTCTGAACAACCAGGTAGTCGTCGCCATTTTGATAAATATAGATATCCTTCCAATCTCCCGGCGGAAGGATTTTGATAAAAAGCCATCCCGACAAGAATAACGCAATTGAAAGTGAAAATGTAAAAAACAAAATCCGAAGCAGCCAGCCTTTTATCATCTTACTCAATCGTCCAAGCGCAAAGCAAATCAATAAAAATAAGGCTGCGAAAGCTAGCCAGCCATAGGCAAGGTCATGCAATATCTCATTCCTTATTTCGAGAGAAAACCAGCTATCCCACTGAATAAGGCCAATTAGTAAACATATTGCTAATGCTTTTACAATTTTAGTCTGCCAGGTTATCTTTCCTTTCATAAATCTATCTTACCACAATCTTTCTCCACGCGTACCCTATCTGCCCGTTTAAATCCGTTCCCTGTATAGTAACCGTGTAAGTGCCTGGCTTATCGGCACTGTAAAAACTTACTGTGGCACAGCCTGCGGTATCGGTTACTATGTTAGGCTCCCAGTGAATAGTCGAGCGCTGGTCGGTTCCGTTAACGGGGCTTTGGGCGGTATATTTTGGCCGGTAAAATTGCTTGGGCAGCGTAAAAGGCAAAGGTTTGTAAATCGCTATCCCCGGTGTTTTTTTCAGAAACGCACCATTACCGCTATAAGTAGTTATTTCCAGGTATATCGGTACATACCTGTCTTTGGCCATTGTTTCTATCATTATAAAATCCGGGTTATAGGCAACAGCATATCTTGCCTTCTGCATTATTTCAATCCCCTTAATATCTTCGGCGGTAAGGTTGTCCATATAAAGATCAACAGGCAACTCCAGTTTATCGATAAACACGCCGTCGATAACAAAATTGACGATGTGATTTTTTATCCGGTAAAACCATTGGCCGAATTCCATCATTTTATAAAAGTCGGGGAATTTTTTTTGCAGGAATTCATACAGCGATAACTTACCGCCTTTTTCCATATCCTTTTCATCAAATATAAAATCCGCCCCACCCGGGCCATTAAGGTTTTTAGAGTCTTTTATTACTTTTTTGTCTTTAATCGTTACTTCTTTTAACATCGTGCCCGTTCCCAACACTTTTTCCTCCGCAACCTGCTGCGACAATTTGCTATCGCGATTATGAAGCAAAAGTGTATCGCTGTTAACATACCAGGGGGTTACCTGCCTTTGTATCGATTTAAACACAGGCGAAGTAAATTCATCTAACTCAATTCCAACATTAAAGCTGCCGCCACTTTTGCGCCGGGCCTGTACCACAAACGCCGCTGTGTCTACAGGTGCAAAACCGGTAAAAACAAAGCGGCCGTCTTTACCGGTAACTGTATCCTTTATAAATGCCGGTCTTTTTGAAAGCAAAACAACCCCCGCCTTTTCAAGGGGCTTATTAAATATATTCACAACCCTGCCGGTTATTCCGAACTGGCTTTCAGCCGTGTACGGCAGTTTAGCAGGCGGCGAGAAAACATCCTTCCAATCATATCCAACCCAGCCCTGGGTAAGCATCAAGGCATCAAGCGCTGCTGTTTTACCAGCTGTATTGCCGCTCAAATAATAACCCGGTTCCTCCACAGTCCCTTTTAAATCGGATGTCAGTAAAAGCGAGTTCAATATATTACTGCCCAGGCTGTCGGTTTTTACCTGGCTATCGTCGGTAACGGCCATGGAGAAGCTGCCGCGCACGGGTTTGCCGTTTTTATCAGTAACCTGTACCTGCATGGCAATGCTATCGTGCCGGCTATAATTTTGTCGTGACGGCGTCACGTCCATCTTCATTTCGTCGTGCCGGTTTATAAACACTATGCGTTCATTCAGCGGCTGGTTGGATGTACTCAACAGTGTAAACCTGGCAATTCCCGTCGGGAAAATGCTTTGCGAAATTGTTGCTACTGAGGCACCCTTGCCAAGCCGGATGTGCGCACCGTAGCAAACTACGCCCCTTGCTTCGGCAATCAAATAATAATCCGTTTCGTTTGCCGTGTTTGCTGCGACAGTTATCTTCAGCGAGTCGGTTGTTATTGGGGTAATCTGCAGGCTGGTACCATAGGCGTTTACTATTGGCAAAGCATAACTTTTTGTACTGCCGTCGGGCAGGTTAAAGCTGGCGATGTACGTTTCGCCAGCCTGTGGGAGCAATGTAAACGTCCCCATCCCATTATGCATCGACTGAAAGGAAGCAACTTCCCAGTGCTTACTATTATATACTTTACCGCTAACGGCTGCGCTTTTGCCGTCTTCACCAATGGCCTTAAAGCCCACTTTGGCTGCAATGGCATCTACCAGGCTGCCGCCCTCGGGCATAAACTGCAGGTCGGTATGGTCGGGGCGATTGATGACAATGGGAATAGTGAGTCCGTTTGTTTCCTGCCCTTTAATAATTTCTTTAGCAAAGATGCTGAGGTTTTGCGCCTTTGCATTTTCGGGAATGATAAAATTGAGGTCCAGGCGGCCGTCAATGCCCGTTTGCGTTTTTTTACCCGATAAATTCTTTTTACCATTAAGAATTTTTACCTGCATATCCTGTAATCGCACAGGTTTATTATCGCGGTCAGTAAGCAATATGCTTGCCTGCAGGTTAGCGCCATTTTGCTTGAAACCCGCTGTTACCAGCCTTTCCTGGCTGCCCGTAGCGGCTACATATACCTGCTTTTTAAAAATATAATCCTCCCCAAAATTCCGCATCCAGTTGGTATAAGCGCGCAGGGTGTAGCTTCCGGGCGGCACATCGCTTTCTTTTAATGCGATATTTCCCCAGGTCAAACCTGATTCAAGCGGCACCAGCATACGGGCAACATAAGCGTTGTTCACGTCGTCCAGCTCTACATAAAGCAGGCCGCTGCGATTAGCCGGGGTAAGGTAATCTGCGTTAACCAGGTATCCCTTAAACCAGATGGTATCGCCCTGTATATAATTGTCTTTGTCGGTTTGCAGATAGAGTTTTTCTATTGGGAGCGGGTTGCGAATATTATTAATGCTGTTGATTAAGGCGTTCAACCGGGTATTTTGCTGCCCAAAAGCCGAAACAACAAAAAGCAAAAATGCTGGCAGCAAGCTATACCGGTAAGTTAATTTCATTTGCGGGGATACCAGGTTTAAAAGGCGTTGGGTAAATATAACAGAAATTGCATATTTATCTATCTTTAACAGCACAATGCTCACGTGCCATGAAACATTTATTTTCCATCATAACCATTGTTTGTACAGCTATGCTCGCATCGTTTAAGGCAGCTGATAAAAGTCCTTTTGATAGCTATCCTGTTTATACGGGCAGCGATCTTGGCGTTAAATACTCGCCGCTGAAAACTACATTCAAGGTTTGGGCGCCGAAAGCATCGGAAGTAAAGCTCCGGCTGTATGATGCAGGCGAAGGCGGCGATGCTATCAATACGGTTGACATGACAAAAGGCATCAACGGTACTTGGCGAACGGTTATCAATAAAGATATCAAAAACAAATACTACACCTTTCAAATTAAACGGGATGGTAATTGGCTGCTGGAAGCTCCCGATATTTACGCCAAAGCAGTTGGTATAAACGGGCATCGAGGTATGGTTGCAGATATGGCTTCCACCAATCCTGCCGGGTGGCAAAACGACAGACGGCCCGCGCTGAAAAATGCAACGGACATAGTAATTTACGAAACGCACATCCGCGACATTTCAATTGCTCCAAATTCCGGCATTAAACATAAAGGCAAATTCCTCGGCCTTGCCGAAACCGGTACAAAAAGTCCGGACGGTGAATCAACCGGCCTCGACCATATTAAAGAACTGGGCGTTACCCATATTCACATCCTGCCATCGTTCGATTTTAATTCTATCGACGAAAAGAAACCCAACGAAAAATACAACTGGGGTTACGACCCGCTGAATTATAACGTTCCCGAAGGAAGCTACTCAACCAACCCTTATGATGGCAATGTGCGAATTAAAGAGTTTAAAACCATGGTACAGACCATGCATAAAAAAGGTTTAAGGGTGGTACTGGATGTGGTATATAACCATACCAGCGACATTAAAAACGCCAACTTCAGCCAGTTTGCGCCGGGTTATTTTTACCGGCAAAACCCGGACGGCTCCTATTCAAACGCCACAGCCTGCGGAAATGAAGTTGCTTCCGAGCGGCCGATGGTTCGTAAGTTTATGATTGAGTCTGTAGTTTATTGGGCGAAGGAATATCACCTGGATGGCTTTCGTTTTGATTTGATGGGCGTACATGATATCGAGACAATGAACCAAATCAGCGCCGCGCTGCATAAAATCAATCCCACTATTTTTATTTATGGCGAGGGATGGACGGCAGGCAATAGTCCGCTGCCGGAAGCGCAGCGTGCCGTAAAAGTTAACACGGCCAAATTGGATAAGATAGCTGTATTTAGCGATGATATTCGCGATGGCCTGCATGGCGGCTGGAGCAATATTAAAGAAAAAGGGTTTGTCAGCGGCGCAGCCGATAAGGCCGAAAGTATAAAATTCGGCATCGTAGCATCCACACCGAATAAGCAGGTTGATTACAGCAAGGTAAATTACTCCAAAGCGGCATGGGCGGCGCAGCCGTATCAAACCATCACCTATGCGTCCTGCCATGATGATAATACCCTGTTCGATCGGTTGAAAATTTCCAACCCGGATGCAAGTGAAGCAGATTTAATTAAAATGGATAAGCTTGCTAACGCCATAGTGCTTACTTCACAGGGTGTGCCGTTTTTACACTCGGGAGCGGAGCTGCTGCGGACCAAGCGAGGTGTGGCAAACTCTTACAACTCCCCGGATTCTATCAATCAAATCGACTGGAGCCGTAAAATCAAATACAAAGCCGTTTTTGAATATTATAAAGGATTGATTGCTTTGCGCAAAAGCCACCCGGCATTCCGGATGCCATCAACCAAAATGATACAGGATAACTTAAAATTTATCGATACCGGCGATGCTGGTGTTATTGCCTACAGCATCAGCAACAACGCCAACGGCGATAAATGGAAGAATATTTTGGTGGTACTGAATGGAAATACATCAGCTAAATCTGTCAAATTACCCTCTGGTAAGTGGAGGCTGGTTGCAGATGGGGAGGTTGTTAATCAAAGGGGTATCAAGACTGTCGGCACAGGTGATTTTGAAGTGGCGGGTACGGCGGCGTATGTGTTGTATTGTAATTGATGTCCGATGCCAGATTTGACAACTCTTTGAGAGTTGTCAAATCTGGCATCGGCCGCTTACTTCTCCGCCGACATTGAAAACGGCACATCTCCTTTTCCTGTTCCCCGCTGCTTATTCGGCGTTGGCGACATATCAAAATTCAGCACCTCTCCACCTAAAAGCGCTTTGTGGCTTAGCCAGTTTACGCTGTAAGGCTTGCCGTTAATGGTCAGGCTGTTTACGTATTTATTTTCGGCGTTATTTTTTGGCGCGTTAATGGTTACGGTTTTGCCGTTTTCCAGGTTTATGGTCAGCTTTTTAAACAGCGGTGCGCCTAATACGTATTGGTCGCTCGCCGGGGTTACCGGGTAAAAGCCCATAGCCGAGAATATATACCAGGCAGAAGTTTGGCCGTTGTCTTCATCGCCGCAATAGCCATCGGGAGTTGCTTTATACAGCTTGTTCATGGTTTCGCGTGCCCAGTATTGAGTTTTCCATGGTTCACCGGCATAGTTGTACAGGTAAATCATGTGCTGAATAGGCTGGTTACCGTGCGCATACTGCCCCATGTTGGCAATCTGCATCTCGCGTATCTCGTGAATAACAGCATGGTAATAGCTGTCGTCAAACACCGGCGGCAGCGTAAATACCGAATCCAGCTTGGCTACAAACTGCTTTTTGCCGCCCATCAGGTTAATAAGCCCCTGTATATCATGAAACACGCCCCAGCTGTAATGCCAGGCATTACCTTCGGTAAAGGCATCACCCCATTTGAATGGATTATACGGCGTTTCCCAGGAGCCGTCCTGGTTTTTACCACGCATCAGCCCGGTTTGCTTGTCGTACAGGTTGCGGTAATTCTGACTGCGCTTTTTGTAAACGTCTGTTTCCGATGCCGGCTTGCCTAAGGCTTTACCTAATTCATAAATGGCAAAATCATCATAAGCATACTCTAGTGTACGAGCGGCATTTTCATTTATTTTAACATCATAAGGTACATAGCCTAATTGGTTATAATACTCAACGCCCCGGCGACCGGTTGCATTCGGCCCTTCATTGTTGGCGCCATGCTTTAACGCCTGGTATAACGTTTCTATATCGTAGCCCCGTGCGCCTTTCAAATAGGCCTCCGCCACTATCGATGCCGAGTTATTGCCTATCATACAATCGGCATACCCCGGACTGCTCCATTCCGGCAGCCAGCCACCTTCTTTATAATCGTTTACCAGGCCCTCCTGCATTTGCTTGCATACAGAAGGATATACCAAATTCAGGAACGGATACAAGGCCCGGAAGGTATCCCAAAAGCCAGTGCCGGCAAACAGGTAGCCTGGCATAGTTTTGCCATTGTACGGACTATAATGTACATTCTGCCCCTTCGCATCTACCTCGAACATTTTATGCGGGAAAAACAGCATCCGGTACAGGCAGGAATAAAAAGTACGGGTTTGGTCGATGGTACCACCCTCTACATTCAAGTGGTCAAGCGTTTTATTCCAGGTTGATTTTGCTTTTTGTTTGATTATGTCGAAGCTATCGCCACCTAATTCGCGCTTCAAATTTAGCTCAGCCTGTTCGATGCTGATGAATGATGAAGCTACCCGCAAATGCACCTGCTCGCCTTTTTTTGTTTTAAAGGTGATGGCCGCGCCGGCATGGTCACCGGTGTATTCCAGCTTGCCGTTATCGATATCGTTATCATGCCATGCAGATGCTACTGTAAACGGCTTATCGATATAAATTACAAAATAGTCTTTAAAGTTATCAGTTACCGCACCGCTGTTTTTAGTGCTATAGCCTATAATCTTTCCCTCGCCGGGTATAATTTTGATGTATGAACCTTTATCAAACGCATCGATTAAAATATGCGAGCTATCGCTTTTCGGGAATGTAAAGCGGAAGCTGGCTGCGCGTTCTGTCGGGGTAATTTCTGTGGTTACATCATAGTCCGCCAAATAAACACTGTAATAATAAGGCTTGGCTATCTCGGCCTTGTGCGAAAACCAGCTGGCGCGCCTGGTTTCATCAACTACCAGCTTGCCGGTTTCGGGGAAAATGGAAAACATACCATAATCATTCATCCAGGGCGAAGGCTGGTGGGTTTGCTTAAAGCCCAAAATTTTGTCGGCATTGTAGGTGTACTGCCAGCCATCGCCCATCCTGCCTGTTTGGGGTGTCCAAAAATTCATCCCCCAGGGTAAAGCTACGGCGGGATAAGTGTTTCCGTTTGATAACGATGGTTTGGAATCCGACCCCATCAGCGGGTTAACCAGCTCAACCGGGTCGCCTGCGCGACCGGTTGGCTGGGCCATTAAATAAACAGGTAGAAGCAGGGCAGTTATTATGGTAAATTTTTTCATCAGTGTTTCGATAATTTCGGAATTCGGAAGTTCGAATTCGGATTTATTTTTTTGATAGTTTTATGTGCTTTCTCATTCCGAAATCGAAATTCCGAAATCCGACATCCGTCAAATCTTTTTATAGTAAATCAACTCCCCGGCTTCTCCGTTGCCGGCTAGTTGCGATGGAATAAACTGGGTTACAACAATCGCCGGTTGCCCGTCAACTGTCAGCATCGTAAATGTAGGGTTGGCAAAAGCCTGGCTGCCGCCATCAGTGTGGATGTCGAGTTTATCGGCGTTTCCGGTTTGGTAATCGTACAGGTAGCAGCGCCAGGTACCGAAGTCGTCTTTGGTGCCTTGTCCTTCAATCAGTCCGAAATTGTAATTTTTGAAATTGAGGTAGCCGTCCCGATCGCCGATGTTGCCATGAACGCCGTAAACCAAAATGGCATTGTCTATCTGTGGCTGCGGCGCCGCGCTCCACGACGTCCAGTTGGTGGTACCGCGTGCTTGCCTGTCCACATCGCAATTGCTCCAGTAATGAAAGCCTACATCAACCGAAGTGCTGCTAGCTAAATAAATATTTGGCGTACCCTCAGCACAGGTAGACAGTGTATGCGGTGCTTCGAATGTTTTTGCAACCGTGCCGTTCTTCAAATCGTTCCAGCTGTTAAAATAGCTGAACTTTAAATGGTTGCTTGGCTCCTGCTCCCATACCATCACGAAGCCGCCTTCGGCAGTTGCGGCAATTGTAGGTTGCGATGCCCCGCCGGTATTGCTGCCCGCCAGCTCGCGTATCCATGTCCAGTGCAGTAAATCGGTGGATGATGCCACACTTGTCCGGAAAGTATCGGCAATCATGGTATGATAAACGCCGATGTACCCGCCTGCCGGATTAGCGATAATTTTAAGGCAATCCATCGTTTTGCCGGTATTGTCTTTAGCGGCGTATATTTTGCCGTCTGCGGCGGTTACGTTTTCAATGTAGCCCCGTAAAATAGCATGTGCACTATCAGATGGCGCTGTCACGGCCTGCTTTGGCGGGGGCGTAGTCTTGGGCGTTCCTTTTTGGCATGCTATAAATAGCAGCAAAGCAAGCATGCTGGTAATTAATATTCGCTTTCTCATGGCTCTCGCGTTTTGTTATATCATAATTTTTTGTCATTCTGAGCGGGAGCGAAGAACCTTAACCCACAAGTAGCCCGTTTGTATGGTTGTATACCTTTCGCTCGCATACTTGTCGCTCGTATAAGTTTTTTCGCGTTGCTCAAGAAATAGTTCTTCACTGCATTCAGAATGACAAGATGGGTAGTTAAAAAAAGCTCCCGCGCACAATTACTCGCGCGCAGGAGCAACCAACCTCTCTCAAAAAAAGGCTCTTTTACCACTTCAGCTCAACCTTTACACCATCAGGGCTGTTGGCAAAACCCATGAAAAGTGTATGTGACGAAGCATCCCACGATGATTTTACATCGCTGATAGTGTGGCCGGTATTATCGGTAACTACCATTGTTTTAGGTTGCCCCTGCAGCAATACACGCATAGCATTCACCGTTTTAGCAGGGCTTTTCACCACGAAAGAATAGCTGCCGCTTAGCACTTTTTCATCATAAACCCTTGCGGCTGCCGCCAATACCTGTGGTTTATTTTTATCTGCTACGCGGTTAACAACATATAATAGCGCTTGCTCACCTGGTTTAACCTCTTTTTCAGCAAGCACCGGTAATTGCGGGTCGAACAAGTCAATCACCGGACCGGTAACTTTATAAGGCTGGCTGTCGGCATTTTCATCGACTACCGAGATAACATCATACGGCCCTCTCTCCAGGTAAAAGCTGTTTTTGAATTTCAGCTCACCTGCTTTGGCGTCTTTTTCATAAGCTTGTTTTAGCAGGTCGATATAGGCTCCATCGTTATTGGCGTTCATCACAAAATCTTTAGGATTTTGCCTTAACACGTACACGGAGCCTTTACCAACTTTAAAGTGTTCATTCTCTTTTGTCGGGTTGATGCCCAGCAGCTTGAACAGGTGTTGGGATGGCGCTTTAAACTTATTGCCCTTAGTATCCCACCATTCCATTACCGACTGATACGGGTCGTCGTCTTTGCCAATGTAAACCAACACGCCGCCGGCTTTTACCCATTTGGCCAGGTTGGTATGTACGTCAACCGTCATGGGTTTCTGGTTGGCGTAGCTCATCACCAATACTTTGATGTCTTTCAGCGTGGCGGCATAGCCCAGGTTTTCCATGTGAACGGTCTGCACCGGCACACCGCGTTTTACCAGCGGCAAGGTTTGTCCATAAAAGATGGAGAACTGCGGATCTTCAAATCCGTTATGTGTCGGGAAGCGCTGGAACATCAGCGAATTGCTCATCAACACGCCGATGCCATTTTCACCCGATACTTTGTTTGCTGATAAAGGCATGCTGTTTAAAGCATTTACCATTACCTGCATCTGGGTGGAGTAAAAATTCGGGATTAATATTTTTTCGTTGCTGTTCGGCACCGGGTACGGGTGGGTGTATATTCTTTCGGGCCACGGCATCACCTCATAGTTATTTACCATCGGGTACAGCAGCTTGGCCGTAAAGGTAGCCTGGTAATTGCGTTTGTAATCGCTCCAGTCGTGCACACGGTCTTCAATCGGGTCGGTCAGCAAAAACATCTTGCGTTTTGTTGGCGCCGTCATTGATACCGCTGAACCGTATTCCAAAAAGGCGTTCTCAAAAACGCGCTCTTTTTTTGTGCCATCAAAATAAGTCGGCTCACGCGAGGTACCTGTCCACACCTGGGCTATATAGCCATCGATGCTTGGCAGCGAAGCCAAACTTGCTTCCGGACTAACAATTTGCCATGATGAGTAATTAACCAGCGAATGGGTGGCGATGAACACCTTTACGTTCATGCCTTTACTTTTTCCGTACGACTTAGCGTATTCCGATACCTGTTTAATGGCATCGTAATACAAATGGTATTTCAGTTTGCTCGCCAGGTAAGTATCTTCCGCCGAAGCATCCTGCGGCCGCCATGCAAAACCATAATATTTTTGCCATAGTTCTTTAAACAGCGAGCTGTAACCTGATTTCGCCCAAAACTCCGGCTCCTCTAAAAATATGGTGCTGATATTGGCATCGATAACCTTTTTCACCACCCGTTCTTTCATATAATCAATAAACGATTGGTCGGGTACTATGTATGGCATATTGTGCCCGTGCATAATGGAATCACCTTTAATGTTGATCTGCGTCACGTTCATGTGGTTCTTGCCGTCCCACTTGCCTAAAACGTAATCAAAATATTCGCCCCAGGCTATGCCTGTCATAAAGTTGACTTCATAACCATGGTCGCGCCATGATTTTACGCGCTGTTCAAATGTTACGCCCTTGCGGTCGTTAGCGCCGTAAACAATGGCGATGTCAGAGCGCACATCAATCTCAGGTATCCAGGGGCTGCTGGTCTGAAATGCCGTTTTTTCTTTGGAAATAACCGGGTTTGTATTTTGCGCGAATACACTTACCGATGCAAGCAACAAACCCGGTAGAAGGATAGATTTTTTCATTTAGTAGTAGTTCTGTTTTTCGATAGATGCAGGGCGTATTAGGTAGTCGGAAGTCTTGAGTCTTAAGTCCAAAGTCTTTTTTTGACTTCAGACTTAAGACTCGCGACTCAAGACTAAAAACTTACCGATGCAGTGGTAGTATAATTGTATTGATTAAGGCCGGCATTAATCCTTGCGCCAACCCTGAAATATGCATCCTGTAAAGGCAATGCACCGCCGGTGGTGGTAATGGTGATTGTCTGGCCCAACAAAGCAGTGCCGGTCGAGCCACCATACGATGTAAGCGTCGAGTACCTTGGGTCATAATTATTTTGGCCGTCGTACTGGGTATTGCTTACATACAGGTTAATATTGGTTACATCCAGCTGGTATGCGGGGATATTGGTACCGCGGGTAACCTTGACTTGTACGGTTACAGATTTATCGGCATTGATAACAGGCTTGCCAACCCACTCAACTCTTAAGTAAGGCTGAACTTTAAATTTAAGTGTGGCCTGGTCTTTCAATACTATCGTCTGGCTCGAGTCCGAAACAACAGTACCGGTATTGTCTGTTTGCACCAGCGGCACAAAAGGCCCTTCAACCGAAATCTTATAAGTAGCCGGGAATACTTTGGTATTGTTAAAAGTGCCGTCCTGTTTCGATTGAAAATACAGCGGAACCGGGTTAGCGCTGTAGCTGGTTTCCAGCAGCTTTACGCGGGTGCCGCCACCGCCAATCTCGGTTTGCAGGGTCTGGCCGGTGCCTTCATCAACGGTACTGCCGGTTATGGTGCTTGATGGCGCAGCATAATTATCTGTTTTATTGCACGAGCTGGCAACGCCAACGGCCATCAACAATGCAGCGTAATAAAATATCTTTTTCATATTCGTTTCAATTAATAGCCTGGGTTCTGTATTAAGTTACTGCTCTTCGAGATAGCGCCGCCCGGTATTTGCTCATAATACCAGCGAGTATCATAGTTATATACATTGTTACGCTCGTCGGTACGCTGGTCGAAGAAATATTTACCTGCATCTGCCGAATAGAATGGCATCAATACGCGGTAGATGGTACCGTTTTGTTCTTTGTCAAAAATCCTCCACCTTCTTAAATCCCAATAAGTTTTGTTTTCAAATGCCAGCTCTTTTCTTCTTTCGTTACGCACAACATCTATAGTTGCATCGCCTGCGCCGACCAGTAAATCAGCACCTGCCCTCGAGCGGATTTGGTTTACGATGGTAAAAGGATCGGCGGTATTAATAGAACCTGTTTGGCCAAGGCTCACCAACTCGGCTGCAGCTTCTGCCTTGTTCAGCAATACTTCAGCATAACGCATCTCTATCCAGGTTTGGGTTTCGTTGTTTTCCAATACCTGCGAAGTGGCCAGGTTAGGGTTTAACCATTTACGAACCGAAAAGCCCGAAATTGCACAGGTTTGGTCGCCCGTAAACACGCCACTTAAACCTGCCGGATTCATCAGTGTTCCATCGGGAAGCTTGTAGGCTGTTTGCCCTGCGGTTGATGATACTACCAAATTGGCGGTGGGATACTGCGATTTTGAACCCGCAGGCAGCAACGGACTAATACCACCCGCAGCCGAACCGGTATAAATACCGCGGCGTATTTCGATGTTTTGTCCTTTAAATACATCGCCAGGCAAAATAACCGATGCCCTTAAGCGTGGTTCAGCATTGGCGAAGATGTCCATGGTATTGCTATACAGCAGATAATGTCCGCTCGCATCAAGGGTTTTCAATGTGCCGTCCGCATTTTTTGGTAAACCGTCAAATTTCTCTACAAAATCAAGCGTAGGGTTAACTTCAGACGAGTAACCGTTAGGGCCCATCAGCTGGCGTGGAACATTATAAGCATCGTAGCCATGTACCGAGTTAGGATATTGGTATTCGCGCACAAAAATATTTTCCTTGCTGGCCGGGTCCGAAAACAGGTTCACAAAGTTTTGGTACTGTGCATTCTTGTCGGTTGCCGACCATTGCGCCAGGTAAAGGCTGTATTTGCCATCCAGCATTTTGGCAGCATCATAAGCTTTCTGGAAATAACCGGCAGCATCGCTGGCCTGTAAACCGCAAACCTGGTTGTGGTCATTATCAAACAGCGTTATCTTATTGTATTTAGCCACAGAACCAGCATATAACATCGCCCTCGATTTGAATGCAGCAGCGGCAAATTTATTAGCGCGGCTGCCATCGCCATAGTCGGCGTTAGCTTCCGGAAGATTGGTTATTGCCAGATCAAGGTCGCTTGCCACCTGGTCCCACACAGCTTTTTCAGACGAGCGCGGAACCTTAAGGTCGGCTACGTCAGACCCTGGTGTGTAGTTCAATACCTTGTTCACAATCGGCACACCGCCAAAGCGTTTTACCAGCGCAAAGTACGTCATCGCCCTTACAAAATAGGCCTCACCAAGCCAGCCGTTTACCTGCGCCTGTGTGTAGTTTTTAGCATAAGTTGGCAGGGTTTGGATAAAGTAGTCGCAATCATGTATGGTAGTATAATTGCCGCCCCATACATCCCAGTGCCAGTCGCCAAAGTTTTCAGAGGATGAGCCTCCCTGGTCGCGACTAAGCGCTTCGCCGGTTGTTGCCGGCGTTGGCTTAATTATCCAGAAGAAATTTAAGCCCATATCAGGCGAGTACCTGAAATCTTCGATAGGCAGCTCGCTGTAAAGACGTGCCATATAGGCCTGGACACCACCGGTCGACCCGAAAACATCAGGGTCCTGGATGATGTTTTTTGGCGGGATATTCAGCTTTCTGCAAGCCGTAATACCCGCTGCTATGCATACAAATAGTATTATATATTTAAATTTTTTCATGATACTTTATTGATTAGAATTTGACATCTAAGCCAATGTTAAACAATTTGTCGAGCGGGTATAAGTAGCCATAGTTGCCTGTAGGATGCTCAGGATCAACATACTTAACCTTGGTGATGGTAAACAGGTTGTAACCGTTTGCAAATATCCTCACACTTTTTACACCAATAGCTTTTAGTGCGCTGGCTGGCAATGTGTAGCCTAACTCGGCACTTTTAAGCCTTACGTAAGCTGCGTTTTGATAATTGAAGGTAGAGCCTGTATTGGCTGTGGTACCTGTATAGGCAAAATTTCCCGGTACCCAAACAGTTTTAGGGTTATATGGGTCTGCCGTCGGGTCTGCCGGATGCCAGTCGTTATTAAACTGGGTTAATGCATTGCCGCCGCCCCATAGCGGGATGTTCAATTGTTCGATGTACGATACGCTGTAAATAGCGGTACCCTGGAACAATAAGTTGAAATCAAGATTTTCATACGAACCGCCTATGTTTAAACCGTAAGTAATTTTCGGTATTACGCCGGGGCCGCTGTTAGGGCCGCCGCCGTAAGCAATCGGGTGTACGTCATTGCCGTCAATTTGGCCGTCGCCGTTCCAGTCCTGGTAAATGTAATCGCCTACTACCGTGCCGCGGTTTACATAAACGCCGCTATTCAAAATCTGCTGGTAGTTCTGGTACTGGCCCTCGCCGCCATAGCCCATCTGTATGCCCTGGTTACGGTTGGTGTTGTTGCGCTGCCAGTCGAGGTACGAATTGCCTTGCGGCGATTCGGCCCTGGTGGTGCTCTTAGTGTTAGTATAAAGGAACGTACCTTTTATGTTGTACCTGAATTTGCCAATGCTGCCATGGTGGCCAACTTCAAAGTCGAAGCCTTGTGTCCTGTCGCCATTCAGATTATCCTGCGGAAGCGGTGCGCCCAGCACGTCTGGCACCTGCAATACTGCCGAAGCCAGCAGACCGCGCCTGTCGCGAATAAAGTAATCAAAAGTGATATTGAACAGCCCTTTACCTAAGTCCATATCCAGGCCTGCGTCAAACGTATGCGAGGTAGACCAGGTAATATTGGGGTTAGGAATACCCTTGCTCTGTACCGAATTGATAAAGGTATTACCGAACACAGCACCGCCCGGCAGCTGGTTATTTGAACCGCCTGCTGGATAGTTATAGCCCGTCAGGAACTGGTAATAAAGCGAACCGTCGTCACCCAGCACACCATATGATGCACGAAACTTTAAGTTTTCGATGAATGACAGCGCCGAAGAATTTTTCCAGAAGTTTTCGTCAGATACGCGCCAGCCTACTGATGCTGATGGGAAAAAACCCCAGCCCTGGTTTGGTGCAAACCGTGATGATTTGTCATTCCTGAAGCTGAATTCGGCCAGGTATTTGCCTTTGTAATCATAAGTAAGGCGACCTACTACCGAATTGGTCGCGTATGAATACAGCCTGTCGTTAGCCGCATCTTGTGTAGCGTTCTGGTTTGCCGAGTTACCTGCAATAATCTGGTCTACAGGTATAGCCAGTTGCCTGTAAGCCGCAAAGTTATCGCCGCTTTGCAGGTTACCTTCATAAAGCAATAATGCAGTTATGTTGTGGCCGCCTTTAAATTCGCGTGCGTAGTTAATGGAGAACTGATCAGTATTTTTTGGATAATCAAAATACTGCCGCTGTACAAACGCCGGCGAGTTGTTTAACGTCGGCCTGTATGTTTTTGCAGCATCATCATACTCATACAGGTTATATGATTTCTGGAACAGTTTATTATCCTGTATCTGCTCGTCATAGCTGTACAAACCTTTTAATGAAAGCCCTTTTATAAACGGAACCTTATACTCCAGGCTCAGCGACCCGTCAAAAAATTTATTCGATTGTGTGCTGTAACCATTTACATCCGCATCACCATAAGCAACAGGGTTACCGCCGTCAACCTGTCCTTTAAGATAGTAAGGGGCGGTGTTGTTGGCATAAATGGTTTGCGTAGGCAGCTCGCGCCAGGCTTCCCTTGTGGTATACCAGAATGATTGCGCCGGCGAATTCTTTCTGTCGTATATAGCACTCAGGTTTAAATTAATAGTAAGGTTTTTGCCAACCTTGCTGGTAATATTCGAGCGCACGTTATAACGCTTGTAGTTTAGGTCATTGCTTTGCAATATACCGTCCTGGTCGGTAAAGCCGCCGCTTATCAGGTATTGGGTAGCTTCGGTACCGCCTGTTGCAGTTAAGTTATGCTGCTGCTGCATTGCCGACTTTCTAAAGGTAGCGTCGTACCAGTCGGTGCTTGTTTTACTGCCATTTGCATAAGCGGCAAAGTCTGCGGGCGTAAACACCAATTTGCCACCGTTGGCCTGGTGCAATGCCTGCTGGTTATACAGGGTCATGTAATCAACAGCACCAATTGGCTTTGGCAATCCCGCAGGCACCTGCCAGCCATAAGTACCGCTATAGCTTAGCTGCAATGTACCGGCTTTACCTTTTTTAGTAGTGATGAGTATAACGCCGTTTGCCGCCTTAACACCATACACCGCAGCCGAGGCATCTTTCAGCACCGAGATGCTCTCAACATCATTCGGGTCAAGCCTCGAAAATATGTTGCTCGTGCCTACGCTGTTATCGCCATTGCCGCCCGTAACCGAAAAGTTGGGTTGCTCCACACCGTCAATAACAATTAGCGGGTTGCCCATCCCACGGATGGCAATATTGTTGGCAAAATCGCCCGGCTCCGAAGTGTTCTGCACCACCTGTAAACCTGCAACCTTACCGGTTAGCATGTTTTCAACGTTTTCGTTTTTGGTGGTGATAATCTCCCGACTGGTAACTGCAGCAACCGAGCCCGTCAGCGAGGCTTTCTTTTGTGTGCCGTAACCTACAACCACCACCTCGTTAAGGGTTGATGATGCCGGCGCAAGGCTTACTTTAATATTCTTGCCGTCGCCTACTACCACGCTTTTTTCCTGGTAGCCTAAAAAGGTGAATACAAGAGTAGCGCCCTTATCGGCATTGATAGAGAATTTTCCGTCAACATCAGTTACAGCGCCGGTAGAGGTGCCTTGCAGCTTAACAGAAACGCCCGGCATGCCGTCGCCTTTCTCGTCTGATACCGTTCCCTGTACTGTGTTCTGCGCTTGCGCAAAGGTTTGAATTGTGAGGAGTAAAAACAGGGCGAGCGCGCAGGTTTTTAACAGCGCTTTCCAGTTTTTACCCCGATGATGAACATAATAACATCCACCATAGCTGGTAAAAAGTTTCTTCATAAATAAATTGGTTAGTTGGTTTATAAAATTCCTAAATCAGAGTTACGGGATTTTCAGGCTGGTTAAACCCGGCAGTTCTTCACTAGGCGAAACAATATTATACAGGGATGTATTAAAGGATGGGTTAAAAAAGGGGTTAATTCCAATAAAATTTTATTAACCCGGCAAAATTAACCGGTATTTTAATCGGGTAGCGTTGGAATGCTGTAAGGTTGGAAAGTTGAAATGTTATTTTAAAAGAAGAAAGGCTTACGAAAGTAGAACTTTGTAAGCCTTAACGACAGTGGTTTTGTTTCGATGTAATTTTGGCGTTGCCGCTGGTAGAAGCGGCCGGGCTGTACATTCATACGCCTGCAGGCGTTGCGCACGAGGCCGGTATCCATTCCCATCCCTAACGTATTTTTAATTCAATCAACCGCTTGCTAACTCACCGTAATCTCGCCCCTCATATCCATCTCCAAATGTTCTTTAACCTGCTGCGGGTCTTTAAACTGACCAAGCAGGTACATCATTTTGGTAACCGCAGATTCATAGGTCATATCATAGCCATTGGCCACGCCTATATCTTTTAGTTGCTTGCTGGTTTCGTAGCGGCCCAGCTCAACGGTGCCTACCTTGCATTGCGAAATATCCAATACCACTTTACCGCTGTCAATGGCTGCTTTTAACAGGTCTACAAACCATTGGTCGGTAGTAGTATTACCGGCGCCGAAGGTTTCCATTACAATACCGCGTACATCTGCACCCAGTATGGTTTCAACCACTTTAGGACTAATGCCCGGGTATAATTTTAGCACAGCTACGTCGCTTACAATATTTTTGTGAACCTTCAGCGTTTCGCCTTCTTTTGGGTGACGGATATCATTCACACTAAAGCGCAGGTGCACGCCTGATTCCGCAAGAATAGGGTAGTTTGGCGAACGAAACGCCTCGAATTTGGATGAGTTATATTTAAACGAGCGGTTGCCCCTGAATAGCTTATAATCAAAATAGATACAAACTTCGGGTACACGCGCACGGTCATGCTTTTTGGCTTTTGCAATTTCGATGGAGGTCATCAGGTTTTCTTTCGCATCGGTGCGGATGGCGCTTATCGGCAATTGCGAACCGGTGAATATTACCGGCTTGCCCAGGCCTTCCAGCATAAAGCTTAATACCGAAGCGGTGAATGCCATGGTATCAGAGCCATGCAGGATAACAAAGCCGTCTACATCATCGTAATTGGTTTCTATTAAACCAGCCAATTCGCTCCAGATGGCCGGATTCATGTTCGATGAATCAATAATCTGCTCAAACGAATGTACCTTAATTTTGCAGTTCAACTTTTCCAGCTCGGGTACATTATCCATTATCTGCTCAAAATTGATCGGTTTGAGCACCTTTGTCTGCGGGTCGCTCATCATACCAATTGTCCCCCCGGTATAAATGATCAATATCTGGCTCATGCTTATTAGGTTGTATAAAAAACGCTATCGTTAAAAATATTATATACCAAACACCTTCTTTGAGTTTTCTGTGGTGACAGCAGCCACAGTTTCAAGGTCGGTTTGGTGCAGCTCGGCTACCTTTTGGGCAACATAAATTAAATACGAGCTTTCATTAGGTTTGCCCCGGTACGGAACGGGCGTAAGGTACGGAGAATCTGTTTCTAAAACTATATGGTTTAAAGCAACTTCTGCTACCACCTTATCCAATCCCGAATTTTTGTAGGTAACCACGCCGCCAATACCGAGGTAAAAGTTAAGGTCGATAACTTTTTGGGCCTGTTCCAGGTTGCCGGTAAAGCAGTGGAATATGCCATATAAATTTTCATCCTGTTCTTCCTGCAAAACTTCAAACACCTGGTCAAAGGCGTCCCGGCAATGAATAACAATCGGCAGCTTTAGCGATTTTGCCCAGGCTATCTGTTGTTTAAATGCCTGTATTTGTATCGGCAAGGTGGTTTTATCCCAATATAAATCAATTCCTATTTCGCCAATCGCGTATATTTTGTGCTTGCCGTATGCGGCTTTTATTTGTTCCAATTCACCTTCCCAGCCTTCTTTAACATCGCAGGGATGCAGGCCAAGCATCGGGAAACACATATCGGGGTAAGCCTCATGCAGCCCATAAACCATCGCCACAGATGCAGCGTCAACATTCGGCAAAAACAGCCGATCGATATGGTTTTCCCTGCATCGCTCAATCATCGCAGCCTGTTTGGCTTTGTCTTTCTCGTAATACAGGTGGGTATGCGTATCCGTAAGTAACATGGTGCAAAAATAAAAAAGCCTCCCGGGTTACGGGAGGCTTTCGCTTAATTTTTCTTTGGGGTGACTTTCTTATGTAATGTGCCCGGCTTTTTTGCTGCGGATTTCGCCGCTGCCTGCTTGCCCGGTGCTTTAGGGTGAATTATCTTTACTACCTCTAAATCAAATATCAATGTGCTGAAAGGTGCTATGCCCTGGTTACCCTGCGGGCCATACCCCAACGCCGATGGTACAACAAATGTTGCTTTTGCGCCTTCACCCAATAACTGCAGGCCTTCGTTCCAGCCGCTTATTACTGCACCGTCCTGACCGGGCTGAGCGCCTATAACAACCCTTATCGGCTCATATTTACGGCCCTGCTGTTGCGCGGCTAAGCCCGTAGCCTGCGCTATCGACTCGATGCTGGTATCAAAAACTTTGTCATCAGTGCCGCGGCCCGCATAATTAACCAATACGGTATCAGCCAGAACTGGTTTCGGTTTTGCTGATGGCTGTATAACTACATACCTAAGGCCGCTTGCTGTTGTTTGCAGATTGGCAATCTTATGGTCGGCAATGTATTTGTTAGCGCTTGTAGTTTCAGCTTGCTTTAAATCATTCATAAAGGCTTCCATTGTTTGAGCCTTTAGAATTTTAATAGTAAAGTTCAGTGCGCTTCCTTTCGGAAAAAATGGCGGGCGCGCTTCTTCGTGGCCTTTAAACAGCGAGTCGGTAGGTATTTTTACCAGCAGGCTGTCGTTTACGGTCAGTAACGGAAAAATTTCCATCAGGTCGGCCAGGTTTTGTGATGGCTGTATCCTTGCCTTGCCGGGTGTGCCACTCACATACGTGCTGTAAAGCACCGAGTCCTTGTCTGTCTTCTGGATATACTGGAAGGTGACAATATCGCCATCCTTTATTTTCTCGCCTGTGTTGTGCGTGTATACCTGGTATTGCGCACCTTTCGGCGTGCGTTGTAAGCCGTCCTGCGCATACGCACCTAGTCCGAACGCAAGTGTTAAAGCAACTAAAATGTATTTTCTCATATCAAAAAAGCCCCCGTTACGGGGGGCGTTATATTATTAAAACTATTTTTTCGGCGCCGGGGCAGACTGTACAGTCGGCGGCGGTAATTTCATCATTGGCGCAACCGGTTTTGGTGCGTTCGGGTCCGGTTTAATAATGTCAACCAGTTCAACATCAAACACCAGCGGTGTATATGGGCCTATTTCCCTGCTGCCCTGCTCTTTGTAGGCCAACGACGATGGTACTACCAAAGTAGCCTGGGTTCCTTTGTTAAATAATGGGAAAGCCTCATTCCAGGCCTCTATCATTCCCTGTACACCCAGCGGAAAACGCAATGGTTTGTAAGGGTTTCTTGGGTCAATCGACATTTTGTTTTTTACAGCCACGTCTTTTACGCTGGTTTCAAAAACTTTTCCTGAAAGGCTTCTAACGGTGTAGTGTACCACAGCGGTATCGCCGTTCATCGCTACAGGGCCAGATCCGGCTTTGGTGATAATATAATTTAAGCCCGATGGAGTAGTGGTAACCTTAAGCTTGTTATCGGCAATGTATTTTTTAATATCAGCAGGTTCTTTGGCTTTAATTGCATCCTCCAGGCTTTTAAAATAAGTCTCGATACGGCCTTTGAACACCTGGTCGGTAAGGTTGCCTTTAGCAAATACTTTTTCAATTTTTAAGCCATAAACCAGGTACTTGCCTTTAAGGAAAGGAGGTTTCTGGCGGCCTTTAAATGTGCTGTCAATCTCTTGTTTTATCAACACGCTGTCTCCCTCGCTCAGGTACGAGAAAACATCCATCAAGTTTGGTTTGCCCGGAGTTACCTTAGGCATGGCTGCCTGCTGCGGAAAGCCTTTTCCATAAGTAGTTTGCAGCAGCGAGTCTGCATCGGTCTTTATAGTGATATTATAAGCAATAAAGTCACCTTCTTTTATGCTTGGGCCCGATTTATCATCTACAATTTTGTAGGTAATGCCGGCGCCCAGCTTGTTGTAACCACCATTGCAGCTTGCTAAACCAATGGCTGCAAGCGCCAAAAACACCAATTGTTTTTTCATTTTTCTTTTACTGTATTAATAGTTTTTTATATTCAGGTAATATTGATTTAAATTGATTTACAGCTTCTTCCAGGCTGCCACTCCATACGCCGCCTGCCGCATTACGGTGGCCGCCGCCGCCAAAATATTTTTTGCAGATATCGTTCGCCGGAAATTCCCCCTTCGACCTTAAAGAAAATTTCACCTTATCCGGGCGCTCTACTATAAAAGCCGCCAACTTAACGCCGGTTATCGATAAAGCATAATTTACAATGCCTTCGGTATCCCCGGTTATAACATCATATTTCAGCAGGTCTTCTTTGTTCGCAGTTATAATGGCGGTATTAAACTCGTGCAATACCTCCAGCTTTTCCGAAAGGCAAATCCCGAGGAAACGTAAACGGTTTTCTGACGAGTTATTATAAACCTGGTCGTATATGTGCCAGTTTACGGCGCCGGCATCCATCAGGTCGGCAATTATACGGTGCACCGCCGATGTAGTATTAGGCAGCGAAAACGATTTTGAATCCGTCATGATGCCGGTATACAAACAGGTTGCTACATCTTTATTAACCAGCTTTGCATTGCCAAGCTCGTCAGTAATAAATGTATATATCAGCTGTGCAGTGGCGCAGGCGTTAATATCCCAGTAACGATAGTCGTCAAAATCCTGTGGCTCCAGGTGGTGGTCAATCATTACTTTAACGGCGTTGCTTTGGCCAACCAGCTCGCCCATTTCGTTAATACGGTTCAGCGCATTAAAGTCAAGGCAGAAAATTAAGTCGGCATCGGCAATCAACCCGGCAGATTGTTCCACACTTTCTGTGTAAATAATTACCTCACCATTGCCCGGCAGCCATGCTAAAAAGTCAGGATAGTCGGTAGGTGTAATTACTTTTACATGATGCCCCTGCTGTATTAGGTAGTGATATAATCCCAGCGACGAGCCCATAGCATCACCATCAGGTTTATGATGGGTAGTAATCACTATTTTTTGTGGCTGCGCTAGTAGTTTTATAAGCGAGGCAGTATCTAACATCCGTTTTTAAAAAAGAGTTGCAAAGCTAAATAAATAAATCAAATACAAAATGTTAATTAATGTAAAAGCCTTTATGTTTCCGTTGCAAAAAGCTACTTTTGCGCCCAAATTGTTTAGGTCTGATAGCTTATTATTCGGCGCAGAAAAAAATGGGCATGCTTATTGCACCTGTATTGAATTATAGGCTGTTGGGGATGGACTTCCACAACACCATATAAAAATGAGTACTAATAAAACTTTTACGATGATTAAGCCCGATGCGGTTGCAAGCGGGCACATCGGTGCGATTCTGGACCAGATTATAAAGGCAGGTTTTAAAATCAACGCTATGAAATATGTAGCGTTGACCGAAACCACCGCCGGAAAATTTTATGAAGTTCACAAAGAGCGCCCATTTTACGGCGAGCTTGTAAGCTTCATGTCGTCGGGAACGATAGTAGCGGCCATATTGGAAAAAGACAACGCTGTTGAAGATTTCCGTAAGTTGATAGGTGCTACCGACCCTTCGAAGGCAGAAGAAGGAACTATCCGCAAGCGTTTTGCTAAATCAATTGGCGAAAATGCTGTACACGGATCTGACTCTGACGAAAACGCAGAAATTGAAGGAAACTTCTTCTTTTCAGCGTTCGAAAAATTCTAAAGCAATAGTTAACGGGATGTTCTGTTAAATAAAAACCTCCCGTTAATTTTGTTTTATAAATAAATGTGTATAACTTTATGAAGTTTTGGGGCTTTGCGCTTTGTAAAAATCCGGGCTCCATTTTTAAACTGAAACGAAAATGAGACTACTACTTAAGTATATTTTGTATTTGCTGCTAATTATAGTATTGGTCTCGGGCACTATATTGTTATACAGAACCCACCCCGAAGCACAGCTTGCGTTTGTGTTACCCGGGCTTTTTATTCTCGCTTTTTCCCGTATGAGCGACGACTTAAATTTCCGGTCATTTTTCCCGCGTTGGTCTAGAGGAAAATAATTTCTTCAACAATCAGGCTTTTAGCTTCCTCATTTATCTTGTCAATTATCTGCTGCCGCATCAGCACCATTTGGTTTTTTACCACTGATGATTCTGTACGCAAAAATAATTTCTTATCGCGCACAAATAATTCTTTGGTGCGATTGGCCATAGGCTTGCCGACAATATCAGGCCAGTGTGCTACCACCGACGTCTCATCAAAACGGCGCTTCAGCTTGTAAACGTTCAGCATCTGCTCTATAGCATCCTTTATTGGTTTGTCGTTGGTTTTACGCATCAATCTCTCCTCCTTTTACTTTAAACAAGGTAATAGCCACGCCTATCTTATCAAATATCTCCCGCACGCGGCTTTCGTTGGTATCGGTAATAAACACCTGCCCAAAATCATGGTTCGATATCATCTGCATCAGCTTGGTAACGCGTCTATCGTCCAATTTATCAAATATATCGTCGAGCAGCAGTATCGGTTTAAACTTATTCTGTTGGTCTAAAAAGCTATACTGCGCCAGCTTCAAAGCAATCAAAAACGATTTCTGCTGACCTTGCGAGCCGAATTTTTTCATCGGCATGCCGTGTATGGCAAATACCAGGTCGTCTTTATGTATGCCGGCGTTGGTACGCTCCAGGGTGCGGTCTTTTTCCAGGTTCTTTTTTAGTAGCCCCGCAAAATCGTTCTGCAGCAACTGCGACTCATAAATCATATCTACCTGTTCGGCATCCTCGCTCAAAAAACTGTAGTGTTTATTGAATATACCGGTAAAGGCTTCCATAAATACCTTACGCTTCTCAAAAATCCGGCTGCCCGAAGCTATCAGCTGCTCATCCAGTATTTCCAGCAATGCGGGATCGTAGCGGCCGGTATCCGCAATTTGCTTCAGCAACGCATTACGGTTAGCTAATACCTTATTGTAAACCAGCAACTCGTCCAGGTAAGCGTTATCGGTTTGCGAGATTACGTTATCAATAAACTTCCGTCGTTCGTCACTGCCCTCTATAATGATGCTGATATCATAAGGTGATACCATTACCAATGGTAGTAACCCAATATGGTCGGCCAGGCGCTGGTAGTCTTTCTTGTTGCGCTTAAACTGCTTTTTCTGATTACGCTTTACCGAGCAGGCAATGTTCTCCGCTTTTCCATTACGATTGAAGCCGCCCGTTACTATAAAGAAGTCTGCCCCCTGTTTTATCTGCTGGCTGTCGATAGGATTAAAATAGCTTTTACACAACGCCAGGTAATAAATGGCATCAAGCAAATTGGTCTTTCCGGCGCCGTTATTTCCTGTAAAAACATTAACCCCTTCGCTAAAGGAAAGTTCCGCTTCTGCGTAATTTTTGAAGTTGATAACCGATAGCTGTTTCAGATGCATAAGGATTTCAAAGGTAGGTGTTTTAGATGAAAACTTGGGAAAGGCTATAAGATTGAAGACTTCCTTCGCCAAGCACTTTTTTGAGCGTTTTTCACTCCTGGAATATATTTTTTAATATTAATATGTGTATAAGCGCATTAAATTATCATATGTTAAAACATCTAATATTCCCCGCAGGAATGGACCGAATTACCGGTTTTAATTTCAAGGAAAAACGTCATTTCTACGTCAATTTCGTAGCTTCAAACATTCCCGACAGGTGTATTTATACATAAACTCACGTAGTTTTACGCAATTTTTACGGGTGTTTTTTACCAAAAAAATGGGTCATTTTACCTATTGCTCTCCCCAATAATCAAGCTGAACTTTGCTATGTTTCTTCCAGGTTAAAGTTCCATTTAGCCAGAAGATTAATTTTTGAGCGGGGCGTCTCAATAAATATTTATTATTAAGTATTTATTATGGCTACTAAAACCTATTATCGCAAGTTGCAGAAATATATTTATGCTGCGTGCTTTTTTTTGACCTTATCAATTCGTAGCAATGCCGCTACCGTCACCTGGACGGGCGGCTTTCTTGGTTTAGGTACCGATTGGCAAACCGGCTCGAACTGGAATACCAGCAGTGTACCAGCTTCAACAGACGATGTAGTATTTAATGAAGTTTTATTGGGGTACACCGTAAAGCTAAGCGCAGCAACAACTGTAAAATCAATAACGGTAAATAGCGCCTTGTCGCTTATTGGTGCAGTGGTTATCAATACCAACGGAAACTCCTTAACAGTAACAAACGGCTTAAACCTTGGTGCGTTTTCGTTACTGTTCCCAACGGCCCTCCAAATCTCAGGATCTGGTGCGGTAACTATAAATTCAGCCGTTAACTTATACCCTGCTTCCTACCTTAATTTCGCTTCCGGCTCAAATGTTACACTGAGCTCAACAAACCTCACTACCTATACCAGCGCAACATTAGCCAACGATGGAACAGCTACGGTTACAGCATCAACCTTTAATATAAGCGGCAGCAGCAGTACGCTTTCCAATACCGGTACCTTTAACGTCGGCCCCACATCAATCATTAATCTTACCGGCGCTACTGCCGGGGTAACCAATTCCGGCACATTTACACTGCAATCTACATCTGCCGGCAGCGCGGCAATCGGTACCATACCTTCGGGCACGTCGGGCTTTAGCGGGCAGTATGCTGTTCAGCGTTATTTATCAGGTGGAAGCACAACGTCGGGCGGGCGTTATGTTTACAGGGGCTATCGCATCATGTCATCGCCCGTTAATGCGGGCCTGGTAGGTGGCCAATATCCTTATACGCTTAACTATATCGCTACAAACGCAATCGTTTCCGGTGCAAAATCTACTTATAGCACCGTCGCGGGCAACCCTACATTATACGCTTATAGTGAAGATTACGCAGTCTCAAATGCAAGTTTTACAGGTGGCAATTTTAAAGGAATAACCGACATAAGCGTGTTAACCAACCCCTATACCCTGGCCATAACCAGCAATGGAACCAGCAAGGCACTGTATGTGGGCAATGGGTTTTTCTTTTTCTTCAGGGGCGATAATACCCACAGTCTAACCGGCACCCCGAGCAAAACAAGCTATCCTTTTGTTGCTCCCGAATCGGTTGTTTTTACGGCCAGCGGCAATCTTAACCAGGGCAGCTACACGGTAAACAACTGGCAAACAGGCAGCGGGTTATTGTACACCTCGGTTACAGGTAACTCTACCGTTATAGGGTTTAATATGGTAGGCAACCCTTATGCCAGCACCATTGATTGGGAAACTACTAACAGCGGCGGTATAGCACTTACCAATGTTGACCCAACGGCATACGTTTTAAATCCTGTTACCAATCAGTATAGCACCTATTCTGCCAGTACCCATACCGGCAACCCGGTATCCTTTACAGGCAAAATAGCAAGCGGGCAGGGCTTTTTTGTAAAGGCAAATAATACCGGTGCAGCCATAACATTTAACGAAACGGCTAAATCGGCGTCTACAGTAATAGGCACAGGTTCCGGCAATATGATGATGGGAACACCGCTTGCTCAAACCAAGCCACAACTGCTAAGGCTCCGGCTAACTATCGACAGCCTGAATTATGACGATATCGCCATTGGCTTCAATTCATCTGCCTCGTCTAAATATAGTGTTTGGGAAGATTCGGCTTACCTGCCCGGCAATGCCCCGGAAGGGCTGGCCGCGTTAACAACCGATAGCATCCCGGTTGCGTTATCAGTCAATTTTTTGCCGCTGCCCAAGCTTACATCACAGATTATCAACTTAAAGGTGACGGCCACTAACAGTGGCCGGCTAACACTCGAAAAAACACAGCTCGATTCGCTGCCCAAAATCTACGAAATATGGCTGATGGATAAATACAAAAAAGATTCGCTGGACATTCGCCATAACGCCACTTATGCCTTTGATATCGATAAAAGCGACACCGGCAGTTTCGGCAATAACCGCTTTGCGCTGGTAATCCGTCAGAATAAATCGTGGGATATACACCTGCTTAACTTTACAGCATCAAAAGCTCCTGCCGGCGCGCAGCTCTCCTGGAAAACCGAGAATGAAGAGAATTATACCAATTTCACCGTAGAACGAAGTACAGATAATGGAGCTACGTTCAACGTACTTGGGGGCTTCGCTTCAAACTCGCAGGAAAATTACACATTTACTGATGCCAATCCTGCCAATACTGTCGATATGTATCGCGTAAAAATAGAGGACCTTAACGGTACCATTACTTATACAAAAACCATAGCGGTAACCTATAATGGCGGCAATCTTATCGCCGCGGGCAGCAATAATAACATCAACATTTACCCCAACCCCGCCGTCAGCGCCATTAACCTCAGCATAAAACAGCCCGTAGGTGAAAACCGGAATGTCTCTGCAATTAATGTCAAAAAAATAACTTCGCCTTCACAACAGGTGCAGGAAGCATATGCTATCAGCATCATCAGCACATCGGGGCAATTTGTACGCTCAGCAGTATCGTCGCAGCCTGCCTGGCACGGCGATATAAGTTCACTTTCTCCGGGCACTTATGTGGTGCAGGTACTGAATAGTAAAGACAAAAGCCTGGTTGGCCGCGCTGCTTTTGTCAAATTGTAAAACAGTACGGCAAATTTCCACTATCTATATCCATCTATTAGAAGGTTATTTATTACTTATTTTTTTGATAATACTTTAAATGTTAAAACATTTAATATTCCTTTCAGGAATTTATCGGAATTGAGCTTTTAATAATGAAGAAAAATATATTCCTTTCTCAATTTCAGCACTTTATGTATTCCTGACACGTGTTTCCATACAAGAACTCACGTAGTTTTACGTGAGTTTACCGGGTGTTTTTTCACAAATTTATGGGTTATTATACCCGTTGGTTTGAAACAATATCAACCTGAACTTTACTTATGTTTCTTTCAGGTTAAAGTTCCATTTAACCGGGGACTAGTTTTTGAGTAGGGCGTTTCAATGAATATTTTATTAATAAATATTTATTATGGTATTATTTTGCCTTAACCGTTGCTATAAGTTCTTCTTTTTAAGGATACTTTTTGCCGTGCTAATTGCACTCTTTTCAACAGGCAATGTATCGGCGGATGCGTATGACTGGCTGGGGGCTACCAGTACCGACGTAACCGTGAGCAGCAACTGGTGGGACAGTACCACCCTGGCTAACGGTGTACCCGGCTCAGCAGATGATGTGAGCATCGGGGTACATTCAACCTATCAATATTGGATAATATTCCCGATACTGCAAGGCACCGCATCGATAACACTCAGCGCCAGCCGCATGCCGGTGGTGGCGGCAAACACTACCTGGAAATCAGTAACTTTTGGCACGCTTGGCCCCCAAACAAGCTACACCTATGGGGTGTATTCATTGCTTACCTTAACGGTTAATACCAATACTTTAACTGTTAGCGGCAATATCACTCAAAACCATAACGCCAGCGCACAGGGAAGTAATTTTAATTATATGCTTACGCAATTACTTGGCACCGGCACGGTGCTATGCCAGGGTAATTTTTTGGTAGGAAATGCTACAGCACCAGCCAATACCGTAGCCGATGTAACCAAAGTAGCCAGCCAGGTAACACAATTAACTATTACCGGTAATTTAACACTTACCGCAAACGGCAATAGCCAATCAGGAGCAAACGCCGGGATTTGTTACCCATATTTTTCTGTTGAAAAAGGAACTACTACGCTTCTAAAGCAGCTAAGTTTTGCTTCCGCAGGCTCACCGTTGGCCGATGGATTTGATACTTATAATCCGCCGCTTACCACCTATCCCGGTTACGGCAAGTTTACTGCAGATAATACAGCATCGAGCCCGAGTACGGTCGAGCTGAAATATAAAACGCCGATTGCCCCCGCAGATAAGTTTTATGTTTATTTTACCTATGGAGGCAATAACGGAACGGTATTGTATGATGATCCGACGGCAGAAAATCAAACCGTTTACACCTCGAATGAGCCATCGGTAACCACAACGCTTACTTACATTAATACCACGGCTCCGCCTTATTATAACCTCAGTTTTTCGGGGGCAAGTACTAAAGTGGTTGATAAAAACAGTACGCTGGGCTCAACTACGCAGGGCCTCGTGGTGGGCAACAACTGGAGTACTGCCGGCGGAGGCGTAAATTTAACTACCAATAATCCAACAGTAACAGTTACCGGCAGCTGGACTAACGCAGCAACAACATCGCAGGGAACCGGGAACATAACTATAGGGGGCGCATTAACAAACAACTCCGGCGGAACACTCTCACTTGGTTCCGCCAATTTATTAGTTGCCGGCAATTACACCAATAATGTCGGTGGTGTGTACACGCAGGGAACCGGAACCACTTTTTTCAACGGTTTTGGTGCGCAGGCGCTGGTGGACAATAGCACCACCGGCACCTTATTTAACAACGTAACCTTTAGTGGTGGCGGTACAGCTACCATAACGGCGGGTACGAATAACGTCAATTTCGCTGTATCGAGTACCGGTATACTCACCATGTCGAACAACTCAAAACTGGTTGCCGGAACTATCGCTAGTCCGGGTGGCGCTTCCTACCTTACCCTTAATTCCGATCAAAATGGCTGTGCAGCGGTTGCTGCCATAACGGGTACGGCGTCAATTACCGGCAACGTAAATGTGCAGCGCTATTTAACAGGCGGAAGTACCACGTCAGGCGGGCGATATGTTTACCGGGGTTATCGCATCATGTCATCGCCCGTTAATGCGGGCCTGGTTAGCGGTAAATATCCCTACACCCTCAATTACATCGCTACCAACGCAATTGTATCCGGTGCAAAATCAACCTATAGTACTGTTGGCGGCAACCCTACGCTTTACGCATATAGCGAGGATTATGCGGTCTCAAATACCGGTTTCACCAGCGGTAATTTTAAGGGAATAACAGATATAAGCACGTTAACCAGCCCTTATACCGTGGCCATAACCAGCAACGGAACCAGCAAGGCTATGTATGTGGGCAATGGGTTTTTATTTTTCTTCCGGGGCGACAATATTCACAACCTTACAGGCTCGCCAAGCAAAACAAGCTACCCCTATGTAGCACCCGAATCGGTTGTTTTCGCGGCTACCGGCTTTCTTAACCAAGGCAGCTACACGGTAAACAACTGGCAAACCGGCAGCGGGTTATTGTACACCACGGTTGCCGGTAACGCTGCCGTTATAGGGTTTAATATGGTAGGCAATCCATACGCCTGCGCTATAGACTGGGAGACTACCAACAGCGGCGGTATAGCACTAACCAATGTTGACCCGACGGCATATGTTTTAAATCCTGTTACCAATCAGTATAGCACCTATTCTGCCAGTACCCATACCGGCAACCCGGTATCCTTTACAGGCAAAATAGCAAGCGGACAAGGCTTTTTTGTAAAAGCGAACAATACCGGCGCAGCTATGACCTTTAACGAAAGCGCCAAATCGCCGGCTACTGTAATAAACGCAGGTTCCGGCAATTTAATGATGGGGAAACCTATAGCAGAAGTAAAGCCGCAACTGCTAAGGTTAAGGCTAACTATTGATAGTTTAAATTATGATGATATTGCCATTGGCTTCAATTCATCTGCTTCACCTAAATATAGCATTTGGGAAGATTCGGCTTATCTGCCCGGCAATGCCCCGGAAGGGCTGGCCGCATTAACAACCGATAGCATACCTGTGGCTTTATCCGTTAATTTTTTACCGCTCCCTAAGCGTACACCGCAAGTTATCAATTTAAAGGTAACTGCTACTAACAGCGGCCGCCTAACGCTCGCTAAGACACAACTCGATTCGCTGCCTAAAATCTACGAAATATGGTTGATGGATAAATACAAAAAAGATTCGCTGGATATTCGCAATAACGCCACTTATGCCTTTGATATCGACAAAAGTGATACCCCCAGTTTCGGCAACAACCGCTTTGTGCTGGTAATCCGCCAAAATAAATCGTGGGATATACACCTGCTTAGCTTTACCGCCTCAAAAGAGCCAAACAGTGTACAGCTTGCCTGGAAAACTGAAAATGAAGAAAACTATACCAATTTTACTGTTGAGAGGAGTACCGATAATGGCATCTCCTATAATGTGATTGGCGGGTTTGCCTCAAACTCTCAAGGAAATTATACTTTCGCCGATGCCCATCCGGCTAACGCGGTTAACATATACCGTATAAAAATCGAAGACCTTAATGGTACCGTCACCTATTCGAAAACCATATCGATACAGTACAACGGTGGCACTGCGATAGCCGCGAATAGTACAGATAATATCAGTATTTATCCTAACCCGGGGATAAGCGCAATAAGCCTGGATATAAAGCAACCTGCGCCATCCGGTAGCGCTAAGCTTACAGTAAATTCGGCAGGAAGTTCGTTATCTGCCTCTGGGAACACCGGCCCATATTCCATAAGGATAATCAGCGCGTCGGGCCGCGTGATACAGTCGGTTACTGCAACGCAGGCTTCATGGCACGGCGATGTCAGCTCGTTACTGCCCGGTACATACATTATTCAAGTGGTGGATAACAAAAACAAAAGTCTGGTAGGGCGCTCAACGTTTGTCAAACTATAAAGAGCAGGCCGGAAACGCATTGATGCAATTCCGGTTCTGCCTTTATGAATATGTTTTAAAATCGATAATACCCAATATTATTGATGTTAATATCCCCGTATATCTCTTTTTTTATGAGATATTTTTTCTTTTATATTAAAATAGTTTCAAGCATTTTCAAAGTTCGGCAAGGCCATTGTGGTTGAAAATGAGCCAATTATGCACTTCGCTCAAACCCGGTGTTAAATATAGCTTACAAGAATGTTAATATGTTAATAATTATTAATAACCAACATTAATTGAATGTTGGTTATTTGTATTGATTTGATTAAATTATTGAGTAAACCCCTTTTTAATTGCTGAAAATTAGCTAGTTATACTTCCTGATTTGGCCGGTGTTTATCAACAATAATTACCAACACCCGATTAACACTATTGACGAGCCAAACTGTGATTAAAAACTTACGCCCTCTCTTTTCCCTAATTTGCCTTGTTTTATGTGCCGCCGCAATGGCGCAACCCAACCTTAGCTATACCCCATCGTCAAACACCTATACGGCAGGGACTGCTATTTCTACTTTGAATATTAGCAATAGCGGTAGTTCGGTCTCATCGTTTGCTTATGGTACGCCTACAACACTTGGCGGAAGTATCGCCGGCCCGGCCGGTATCGGTACCGATGCATCAGGCAACTTGTATGTAGCCGACTATGACAACAATGCCATCAAAAAATATAACTCATCGGGAACATTTATAAGCACTTTTATCAACGGGGGATCATTAAGCGGGCCAGTCGGTATCGTTTTCGACTCATCCGGAAATGCGTATGTGCTTAATTATTCTAACGGGCGCATACTCAAATATAATTCAAGCGGTACTTTACAGTCAACTATCGTTACTGGACTGGGCAGCCCAACGGGGATAACCATTGATGCCTCAGATATTATCTATGTATGCGACAGTGATAATGACAGGGTAAGGAAATATTCGACTTCGGGCACATTAGTGGCAACAATTAACCTGAATAATAACGATGAGCCACGCGGTGTAGTCCTAAATTCGACAGGCGATATTTTTATATTATTATACGGCCCGGATAAGGTGGTTAAATATAATTCTTCATTGGTATTGCAAACAGGATTTACCAGCATAACCGGGCTTAATAATTCCTGGTCGCTGGCCAACGATGGCGCCGACAATCTATATGTGGGTTCATCAGGCGAAAACAAAGTAAGGATATATAACCAAAGCGGCACTGCGCTTACGACCATAAATGTTACTGATGCGGAAGGCCTGGAAGTTACTCCCAACGGAACGTTATATGTATCCAGCTATAGTGGTGGCACGGTTTACAAGTACCCCCCATCGGGCGGATATTTTATTAATGCCGAGCTTCCTGCGGGCCTTCTTTTCAATAGCTCAACCGGCGCAATTACCGGAACGCCAACAACGCCGACGCCGGCAACCACTTATACCGTGTACGGTTACCGCAGTACCAGCAGCAATAACAGCACCACCGTAACCATAACAGTTCAACCGGCAACGCCCGGAATAAGCGGCGCCGGCACCGGTTGTTCAGTAACACTCAGCGGTACAGGGGGCTCGCCATCGGGTGGCACGTATACCTGGTATAATGCTTCATCGGGCGGTAGTTCGCTGGCTACAGGCTCAACTTATGTAGCCTCACCGGGCACGTATTATGTTTCATATACCTATAACGGTGTAGAAAGTGCGCGCAGCAGCGCAGCTACGGTTACAGCCGGCGCTTCGCCTATATTGTCTGCTTACGCATCCGGCAGCGGCTTGTATCTTGCATATCCTTTCAACGGAAATGCTGCCGATGCCTCATCAAACGGTAACACAGGGACGCTTGTAGGCGCCCCGACGCTCACTACCGACAGATACAACCAGGCGAGTAAAGCGTATAACTTTAACGGGACTTCACAGTATATCACAACATTAAAACAAACGGCATCACCGGGCCCTACAAATTTTTCTATCAGTGCCTGGTTTAAAACGAGTACGGCCGGCGGTATGCTGGTTGGCTTTGGCGATGTACAAACCGGCAGCGCGAGCAACACCTACGACCGCCACATATACATGACCAACGCCGGCCAGATTTACTTCGGTATTTATCCCGGGTCGGTACAAACCTTAGGTACGGCAACATCTTATGCCGATGGTAACTGGCACCATGTGGTGGCTACAACGTCAACAACGAGCGGCTCATTTTTATATGTGGACGGCGCCGTTGTCGCTGCCGATGCCAGCATGACTACAAGCCAAAGTTACGCAGGCTATTGGCGCATTGGCTATGATAATGTTAACGGATGGACGAACCAGCCTACAAACCCCTATTTTACAGGCGCCCTGGATGACATTGCCATATACAGTACAGCTATAACGGCCACCCAGGTGTATCAGCTTTATGGCGCGGGAAGCCCGCCGGTTTGCGTTGGTAGTTCGCTAACGCTGCAGGCCAACAGTGTTTCGGGCGCAACCTATTCATGGAGCGGGCCTAACGGTTTTACCTCGACATCGCAAAACCCAACTGTTGCGGCAAGTGCTACCACGACAAACTCGGGTACCTACACCCTAACGGTAACCGCTTCTACAGGCTGTACCACCACGCAAACAGTAACCGCCATTGTAAACCCACTGCCAGCTGCTACTTTTACCGCCACCTCGCCGGTGACTGCGGGCGGCAGCAATACCTCTACAATTACCTACACGGGCACATACGCCGCTACATCAACCTATACCTGGAATTTTGGCGGTGGAACGATTGTTTCCGGCTCTGGCGCGGGCCCTTATACCATTAGCTGGTCAACAGTGGGGACCAAGACCATAACACTTACCGTTACCACTGCCGCCGGTTGCTCAGCCAGCTCTACACAGTCGGTAACCGTACTTACTGCCAACTATGGCAATTATGGTTTCAGAAAAACTATTACACTTAATACTACTTCTCTGGGCATAACATCAAACCTTACTAACTTCCCCGCATTGCTTACTATACAGGATAACAACCTCATCACATCAACCACCTGTAACAATAAGTTAAGCAACCCTAACGGGCCTAACTATGATTTTGCATTTGTTGACAACGGCGGCACCACTGAATTATATTACCAGGTTGAAAGCTATGATCAAACTACCGGCACCTTATTGGTGTGGGTGCAGATACCGACTTTAACTTACGCCACCAACAACACAATCACCTTTTTTTACGGCTCTCCATCGCCAACTGTAACACATAACACCGCGTTTTTTCAGAATACGTGGGCGAGCGATTATAAAGCCGTGTATCACTTTAACGAAGCAACCTATTCCAGTTCAGTAACTGACGGCAGCTCTGGCGGGCATACCGGAACTACCAGCGGAATGAGTTCATCCGACTTAGTGACAGGCAAGATAGGCACCGCATATTCATATAACGGGTCAAGCAAACTGATAAATGCGGGTTCCGTAAATATTACCGGTTCGTTTACCATTTCGGCGTGGGTAAAGCCATCAACGGTTACAAGCGACCAAAAAATAATGACCAACCAGGCAGCAGGAGGCAGCAGCACCGGCGGATACAAGTCCGGTATTTTTAGCAACGGCACGGCTGAAGCTGAGTCGGCAACGGCTATAAACAGGGGTTCAACGCCCACATCGCCTACACTCTCAGCAAATACCTGGTACTATGTGCAGGGTGTTTTTAATGGCAGCAGTTTAAGTACTTATGTTAATGGTTCGCAATATGCTGTATTTACCACCACAACGGCGCCTTCGTCAACCACGGCCTTGTATATCGGTGCGGGTGAAGGCGGAAACGTATATTATTTCAACGGTATAATAGACGAAGCCCGCGTATCAAACACTGCAAAAAGTTCGGATTGGCTGAAGGCTGAGTACGGCAACCAGAACAACCCCGGCTCGTTCACAGTATCGGGTGCAACCAGCGTAATAACCGGCAATGCAGTTAACACCAGCGGCGCCCTAACCTATACCTGGAAGGGCGTAACCAACGTTGTATCCAACCCCAATAACTGGGATAATACAACCTCTGGCGCAACCAACGAGGCGCCAACTTTAAGTGGCGGTACTGAAACACTTATTATTCCGGCGACTGCGTCAAATATTTACCCTTCACTAAGCGGGCCCGTAAGCGTTTACGGGTTGACAATAGCTGCGGGTGCCAGCATTAACTTAAACGGGCAAATATTGAATGTTGGCTGTAATATTTACAACAGCGGAGGAGGGCAGATACTCTATGGCAGTAGCAACACATCGGCAATAAACTGGAATGGCTCATTAGCCAACCAGACTTACACCGGCACCAATACCAGTGCTACAGCATCGCTGGGCGCCATGACGATAAATAACACCGCTGGTGGTACGGTTACTATCAGCAGCGGCCCGGTTGATATTTATGACCATATTACAATTACCAGCGGCAACCTGGTGGTAGGAGCATCGCCCGCGGCCTTAACTATAAAAAGCACTTCGTCAACACAAACGGCTTATGTGTCGCAGCTGCCGTCGGGTAGTTCCATAACCGGCACCGTGAACGTTGAGCGCTATATTACAGGCGGTACAGGTTACCGTGGTTACCGGCTTATATCGTCGCCGGTATATGCAGGTACGGTAAGCTCGGTTAATGTTTATGATATCAACTACCTGATAGGCGGCATGTTCCTAACCGGTACCCTGGGAACAACCAACGGATTTGATAAACCCGGCAACCCATCGCTCTACCTGTATCGTGAAGACCAGGTGCCAAACAATTCCGGCTATACGACCGGTAATTTTTGGGGCGTTAGCAAGATAAATAACAGCCCGACATACAGCTATTACATGAATGGCGGATCCACCAGTTATAATATACCTGTGGGTAACGGCATTATGGTATTTTTCAGGGGGAACAGGAATTCGGGGGCATCGCTGGCTACACAAACCTCCGCGAGCTATACGATCGCACCAACAGTTACCCTAACTACATCCGGCACGCTTAACCAGGGGCAGATTGTGGTGCGCAACTGGTATACACCAACCCAAACAACCATCGGCTATACCGGTTCTGGCACGGCTACAACAACCAATTTTAAGGCCAGGGGTTATAACCTGGTGGGCAACCCCTATGCCAGCGGTATAGATTGGGAGAGCTTTAATACAACAACTTCGGGCACCGGCATTTACGGTGTAAATATCGGAACTACAATATGGGAGTTTAACGCAACAACCCGCAGCTATAGCACCTACCAAAAGGGCGGCGCATCAAACAATGGGGGTATACGCACTATCGGCAGCGGCCAGGGCTTCTTTGTCCAGGCATCGGCGGCCAATCCGCAGCTAATTTTTAACGAATCGGCTAAGGTCTCAACCCAAAATACTACTACTAATTATTTCGAAACCACAAGGAATGCCCTCGCTAATGCAGGTAAAACAGAATCTGCAGCGCGTTCTTTTATGCGCCTGGAACTTTCTGCCGACTCGGTAAATCATGAAGACGTTTATATCGGGTTTGATAAGCAAGCCAGCCGGGCCTATGTTTTTGATGAGGACGCCTACTATATGAGCGGTTCGGGAGGTGCAAGGTTATCGACACTTTCATCAGACAATATTGCCCTGGCCATTAATAAAATACAATTGCCGCAGAAGGCGGATACCATCAGACTGAAAGTTGGCATGTCGTCGCAGGGCCGCTATAATTTCAATATGACGGAGTTTAAAAACGTTCCTGATATTTATGAAGTATGGCTAATGGACGCCTATAAAAAAGATTCGCTTGATATTAAACATAATCCTACCTATGCCTTTGATGCCATAAACGGTGATACTTCGAGCTTCAGTTCGCTACGCTTCAGCGTGGTTATCAGGCAAAACCCTCAACTGGCCTTGCATTTGCTCGATTTTAAAGCGGCCAAAACCGCATCCGGGTCTGAAATAACGTGGACGGCAGAAAATGAGGCCAACTACACCTACTTCACAGTTGAACGCAGTAATGATAACGGCGCAACCTTTAAGGTAGCGGGGGGCTATTCATCAAGCAGCGAGGGAACCTACAGCCTGCTTGACCGGTACCCACCCGTGGGAACAGATTTATACCGCTTAAAAATGGAAGACCTGAATGGCGTGGTTACTTACTCAAAAACCATAGCACTGGTATACACCACCGATAATAAGCTAGCGCTGGCCCCGGTAAGCGTGTACCCTAACCCGGCCCGAAACACCATTAATGTTTCTATCGTTCCGAGTGTAAAGCAAATACCCGAGCCGGTAAGCGTATCATACAATATTATAATTACCGGCAGTAACGGAAACGTAGTACAAAAAGCTGCTTCGTCTCAACCGGAATGGCAAGGCGCTGTAAGCAACCTGATGCCGGGATCGTACGTGGTCCAGGTTTTAGATAATAAGAGCAATAGCGTTGTCGGCCAAAGCAAGTTTATCAAATTATAGAATAAAGCTCAGCATTACATAGTTTTATTAACTTTTCTCTTTCAGCGGGCCGGTATAAAAACCGGCCCGTTTTTTTTGCCTGCTTAAGCCACCTGTGCCCGCAAATGCGTTGAGGCAATAAAATCCCCATTCCTTCCGGCTTTGAAAAAGATGAAATTTTTTATAAAAAAGTTGGAACATCTTTTTCCCATCCTTCGTATAAAGGCTCAAAATTAAGTTGTTACACCCCCTGCAATATTTAATAGCCGTCGACAATAAACTATTGGTACGAATGAGAAAACTATACACCTTGCGCAATCCTCTTCTGAAAATTTTAGCCGGATGCTTGTTTTTAATATCACTGTTTGGTTTTAAAAAAGTTTCCTACTTTGCATCAACGGTGGCAGTAACTACTCCTACCAATAGTTCCAGCCAAATTTCAATCCCGGCGTATTCGGCCGCGGGCACCACAGTAGGTATAACAGCTTATTCAACAACTACAGGTAATACCGGGGTTAACCTGGCGCAAGGCAAAACCACGTATGTTTCATCGGTAGAAACGGCATCCTATCCCGGTTCGTACGCTGTAGATGGCGTAACTACCGGCAACAGGTGGTCGTCGCTGTACACCGACAACCAGTATATCACCATCGATCTTGGGGCTTCTTATGACATGGATAAAGTAAACCTGTATTGGGAAGCGGCATATGCCTCGGCATACAAATTACAGACCTCAAGTGATAACTCGACCTTTGCCAGCATTTACAGCATTACGGGCGAAAACGGCGGGACGGATAATGTTACCGGCTTACCTGGCACGGGCAGATACATCAGGATGCAGGGTGTAACCCGCGCTACGATATACGGCTACTCACTTTATGAGTTCCAGGTATATGGTGCTCCGGCAATTGTTTATTCGCTTACCAACAGTGCTTCCGGAAAATTTACCATCGACTCAAATACCGGTGTTGTGACCGTTGCCGACCCAAGCACACTTGCGGCAGGCAGCTACAGCATTACTGTCCAGGCGGCATCGGGTGCAGTAACTGCATCTACAACTTTCAGCATTACCGTTACCTCAACTACGCCTACTATATCGGGCGCTGGTTCGGGTTGCGGAGCGGGCTCAGTTACATTAACTGCGGCTAATGGCGGCACCGGCGGTACTTACAACTGGTATAATGTTTCAAGCGGCGGCAGTTCGCTTGCAACAGGCACAACTTATGCACCAAGCGTAAGCGGAACTTATTATGTATCGTATACCTCGTCTTCGGGCGTTACCACAGCACGCAGTACAGGCGCTGTTGTTACTATCAACGCTATTCCGTCAACACCAACGTTCACAGCAACTGCATTGGTAACCACAGGCGCTGCCTCTACCGTTACTTTAACCAGTACGTATGATCCGACCTTAACTTATTCGTGGAATTTTAATGGTGGCACACCTTCGACAGGAGCAGGTCAGGGCCCTTTTTCGGTTCAATGGTCAACCATAGGTACAAAAACAATAACGTTGTCGGTAAGTTCGGCAGCTGGTTGTTCTGTTGCGACTGTTTCACAAACGGTTACTGTTGTCTCAAAACTTGCGGACTACGGTTTCAGCAAAGCGCTTGTTTTAAATACGTCTCAAATTACTAACGGTGGTATTTCGTCAACGCTGACAGATTTTCCTGCTCTGGTTTATATAAAGGATGACGCCCTTAAGACCGGTAACAATTGCGGCGACAAGGTTCAGTTTCCCACAGGCAACGGAGGCGGCCTTACTGCGGGCACCAATTATGATTTTGCGTTTACCCTACAGGGCAGCAGCAGCGAATTAAGCTACCAGGTTGACACATACGATTCGGTGAACGGTATTTTATTTTGCTGGGTACGCATACCATCGTTAACATCAACCAACCTGCCGATAACTTTTTATTTCGGTTCGCAAAACCCGGCTCATTCCGCGGCCTGGTCTGCAACTACCTGGGCAAGCGACTACCTGGCGGTATATCACTTTAACGAAGCATCAACCAGTGCCCCTGTTTTAGATGCAACGAGTGCCGGGCGAAGCGCGGTACAAGCTAATACATCTGTAACAAACGACGAAATACATATTGCTGCAAATGTGCCTATTCCGGGTGGTGGTTATAGCTTTAACGGAAGCAGTTCGAGCATAATTCAGAACACTGGTACCAACCCCGACATAACTGATAAGTTTACTTTGTCTGCATGGGTTTATTATAATGGTGATGCGACCAGTGATAATAAAATCATATCAAACGAAATTAATTACACCCAAGGCTACAAGCTAAGCGTAAAGTATGGCAAGCTTGAAACTGAAACCCGTTATGTAGGCGGTGATGGTGTGGGAAACTTAGGTACAGGCGGCGCTGTTAGCAGCAAGACATGGCACTATATACAAGGCGTATTTACCGGAGGCACTACCAGCAGCGCCACGTTTATAAATTATGTGGATGGTGTAGCCGTTCCGAGCGCAAGCATGACGATAAGGAAACAGAGAACGGATATAACACCGGATGCCGGTGATGTTGCGCAAATGGGTATCGACTATCTTAAAAAGACTACAGACCCTAACGATGGCACAAGGGCAACTAACTGGTATAACGGATATATGGACGAAGTGCGCATTTCGAATACCGTTAAAACTGCGGATTGGATAAGAGCCGAGTATTATAATCAAACTGCGCCACTTGCCTTTACTAACTATAGTGCTGCCGTTATATCCTTTAAAGATAATGCGCCTAATTTAGTCGGTGCATTATCCTACACATGGACAGGCCTTGACAGCTCTGCACCTACTGACCAAACTAAAGATAACAACTGGGATGCCAGCTACACCCCCGTATTTAACGGCAATACCAAAATGATTATCCCCGTTGTTAGCTCAGGCAAATATCCTGTACTAACTGCTGACGCCAGTATCTATTCGCTTAACATCGCAGATGGCGGCGCTTATCTTGATTTAAATGGACACACACTTAACGTTGGCTGCAATATTTATAATAACGCAACAACAGGTGGAAAAGGAATTTTAAATTCAAAAACAGGCAATGCTTCTTCGGTTAACTGGAACGGATCGTTAACAGCACAGGGATATTACGGCACTAATAATGCCAAAACTGCCCAATTGGATAACATGACCGTTAATAACTCATCGGCAGGCACTGTTACGCTTACCGGCGGCCCTGTGGATATTTATAATACCATAACCATTACCAAGGGTAATTTGGTAATTGACAACGCCGGCAACGGGGACATGACATTAAAAAGCAGCGCTACATTATCTGCAAGTGTGGCGGCGATACCATCTGCTTACAGTATAACCGGCCTGGTAAATGTGGAGCGCTCCATTAGTGGCGGCCAGTTAAAATACCGGGGGTACCGGTTTTTATCGTCGCCGGTTTATACGGCTAAATCAGGCGCCAACTACTATTATGATTTTAGCTACCTTACCAGTAAGCTGCCTTTAACCGGCACACTTGGAACCAGTGGCGGTATGGATAAAATAGGCAACCCTACAATTTATTTGTACCGTAATGATGTAGTATTTACCAACGCTACATTTAACGGCGGCAACTTTAGAGGAATAAACCAAATTAGCAATACCAACAAGTACCAGATAGGGATAGATTTTGACAGCAACCCGGCTACCAAAACGTTTGACTTACATGTGGGCACCGGTTTTTGGATTTTTTACCGGGGCGACAAAACCAATATATCGACAAAATACATCACGACCACAATTCCTGAGTCGAACACTTTTGTGTCAAGAGGAACATTAAACCAACAGGCGGTGCAGGTAATAAACTGGTATACGCAGTCTGCATCGCTGCAATATTCTATGACGAATGGCAGCAGCTTTTCGGGATATAACCTGGTTGGTAACCCTTACGCAAGCTCAATAGACTGGAATACCCGTGGCACAACGGCAACGTCAGGTATTTATATTACCGGCGTCAGCAATACTATTTATATCTATAACGAGTCGACCAAAACATACGGAACTTATGATGGCAGCCTTGCCGCAAATGGGGCATCCAGTGTAATCCCCAGCGGACAGGGCTTTTATGTGAAGGCTACCAGCGCATCTTCGCAGCTTACCTTTAACGAATCGGCTAAAACCAGTGCGCAGGTAACCGGGCCTACCCAGGGCACGGGCAACACCTTATTATTAACCACTAAGCCGGTTGTAGGCAATACCGGGCCGGTGTTGCAGTATATGCGTTTGGAATTGCGCAAAGACAGTGATAATGTAGAGGAAACGCTAGTGAGGTTTGAGAGTACCGCTCATGACAAATTTGTAGATGGCGAGGATTCAGAACACATGGGCGGCAGCGGAGGCGTAAGCTTTTCGAGTAACTCATCAGACAATGTAGCGCTCATTATAAATCATGTGCCTTTCCCGAAAACCAATACAACAAAGATCAAATTGAATGTAGGTGCAGCGACTGATGGCCAATATGCCATAAACCGCACGGAGTTTAAAAACATACCGCCGATATATGACGTATGGTTAAGGGATGCTTATAAGAAGGATTCGCTTGATCTGAAAACCTATAACAGCTATAAGTTTGATATATTAAAAAGCGATACAAACAGCTACGGGTCAGGCCGGTTTACACTTATTATCCGTGAAACCCCTGGCCTGGGCTTGCATTTGCTGAGTTTTAGCGGTAAAAAAACAACATCGGGTTCAGAGCTGGTATGGAAAACGGAGAACGAAAGGTACTCCACTAACTTTACTATAGAAAGAAGCATCGATAATGGTAAAACCTATAATGTAGTAGGCGGCTTCGCGTCGAGCGAGGAAGGCACATACAGCCTTACAGACAAAAAGCCGGTTATGCCTGCCGATACTTATCGCTTAAAGATGGAGGATTTGAACGGCAGCATAACTTATTCAAACCCCGTTACACTGGCTTATGCCAACGTCGGCGATTTGAATAATAACGCGGTAAATGTGTATCCGAATCCGGCAGTGGGAGTTATAAATGTGGCGATTGTAGAGAATGCGGTTAATTTAACAAAAAGCAATAACCCATCTTACAGTTTAAAAATAACCAATAGCTCGGGTAAGGTACTGAAGACAGTAACCACATCGGGGGCTACCTGGCAGGATAATGTGGCCGGATTATTGCCGGGAACTTATGTGGTGGATGTGACCAACAATGCCGATAATTTATCGGTTGGCAAGGCTAAATTTATAAAATTATAGCCGCAGGGAATATCAAAGTCGGTTATTAACCGTTAGTGGATAAGTATAAGTGACGCGATTGTTGCTAAAAAATGTATTTTTGGAGATGAAGATTAATAGTATGCGGGTAAAATTATTTTTTGGCACATTACTGTTCCTTTTATTAAATGCCACCATTCTTTCTGCGCAATGCACGGGCCCGGGCTGTCCTTGTGATGGAACCGATATTGATACAGGGTGCCCTATTGATAGCTGGGTTACTGTTTTGGCAGTAGTTGCAATGATATTTGCCGCCTGGCATTTGTACAAACAAAAGAAAAAATGCGCTATTGTTTAAAAAACTATAAGAAATAAGAAAAGCCGGATTAGATATCCGGCTTTTTTATTTCAATGAAGATTTGACAAATTTTAAAAGTTGCCAAATCTAATATCGCTTATTAGGAATTTCTTGATGGCATTAACTGCAGCTGCTCCAACACACCGTCAACAACTTTTGGCAGGTCGTCGATATTTTTCTGTGCGTTTTTATGCACTTCGCCAACACCAAAGCCTCTCCATACAATTTTGCGGGTGCGTGGGTCAATCAAATCAATAATTAAAGTACCTTCTTTGTAATGCTCTTTTTCGGCATAGGTCGGTCCGCCATACATAAACGGACTGCCATAGGCGTAGTAGTAAGGGCGATAAAATCCGCCCCAGCCATAACCGCCCCAGCCGCCGCCCCAGCCAAAGCCAAGACCCCAGCCCGGGTAGCCCCAGCCGCCGTAGTAGCCCGGCGAATAATAGTTTGTACGTGCACCCCTGCCAACAGTTGTAGTATAACTTACAATAAGGTCGGGATTACGCTGGGCTAATTTAAGCCCCTTCATGGTTAAGGCGCTTGTTGTGGCATCCTTTATTTTTGCATCCGCTTCGTTGTTCACCGTTTTGTCGTTCCTGCCTGATGGCGGCATCCAGGCGAACGTGCGATAACTGCTGAGATTAGTTTTGTTAATGGCGGCAGTGTAATAATTGTAGCTGTTGCATGCTGACAGGCCGGTGAGGGTAATAGCTGTCAGTGCTAAATAGATTAATTTTTTCATAATATTAACTCCCTTATAATCACTTAGACAAACGGTTGCTGAAAGGTTTAATTGCTATTAAAATAATTTTTTATGCAGTGTAAGTATAGTTTATTTAACCACGGAGATACGGAGAAGGCGCGGAGAACACGGAGTTCTAAAAATTTGGCGGCTTTGCTTATTCTTTTTTGTTCTACCTGTGTATCCTCTATATCTATGTGTTAAATTTAAGTATAGTATTGCCGTAAAACCAAATGATTTGAGTTAATAACTCTTAAAAGCTGTTTGAAGCGCACAATATTGGCATTTAAACAATTGCCGTTCGGCTTTAGCCAACGGAATATGCAGGTAAATATAAAAAGGGCTTTAGCCAAAAAACCCGCGATTATTTGGCTAAAGCCCCTGTCCTTTTTATCTATCTGAACCGTTGCCTAAAGCCGAACGGCAATATTTTAGAAGCGCATGAAATTAAACAGCTTTTTAAATATAACTATTTTACCTGTAAAACAACAGTTGCCGGTGCAAGCCCTTTTGATGTTGCGGTAAGCGTAACATTACCGCCCTTATCCTTAGCTTGTATTATGGCTAATGCTAATCCGTTAAAGGCTTTGCGATAGTTCACTTTAAATGAATCATGGTTATTTTCGTCGCCATTGTCTACACCGGCAATAAAGCCTTGTCCGTTAATCTTAAAGTTTACCAGGTTATCGGCGTCAGGCACTACGTTGCCCTTGCTGTCCAGGATACGTACGGTTACAAATGAAAGGTCTTTTCCATTGGCGCTCATGCCTGTCCTGTCTGGCCAAAGCTGAATTTTGGCAGGTTTGCCGGCAGTATGTATTTCGCGCGTCATCACTACCTTGCCGTCCTTGCGCGATACTGCTTTCAATGTGCCTGGCTCATACTTTAAGCGCCACATTACGTGAAGGTCATCGCCGGTTTTCTTTTTTATGCCGATAGATTTCCCATTCAGGAATAACTCCACTTCGTCGGCATTGTTATAATAAGCCCAAACGTCTACAGTTTTGCCCGGAGTCCAGTTCCAGTGCGGAAAAATATGCAGTACCGTTTTGTTAGTCCATTCGGATTGATACATATAGTAAACATCCTTAGGAAAACCCGCTAAGTCGATAATGCCGAAGAACGAGCTGCGTGATGGCCACTTGTATGGCGTCGGCTCGCCCAGGTAATCAAACCCTGTCCAGATAAACATGCCGGAAAGGAAATCATACTTTTTCATCACTTTCCAGGTCATTTCGTGGGTTGAGCCCCAGGGTGGCCGCACGTTATCAAATGCCGAAACTGTATTATCCGGATTGCCTTCGATAAACGGCTTATCCCAGCGTGTTGGCCACACCCTTATGCTATCTGACGGGAAATCGTAATGCCCGCGTGTTTCAAGGCCCGAAGTTGTTTCGGTGGCAATAAATTTTTTGCCGGGATACCTGTCGTGAAAGGCAGCGTAGTCATATTCATGGTAGTTATAACCAATCAAATCTATCGCTCCCGATGCAATAATCTTATTGTTTTTGCCCGGGTTATCGTTAGCTGTGGTTATCGGGCGTGTTTTGTCAAGACTGCGCACTATGCCTGCAAGTTCAGGCGCTATCCTTAACGCGCTGGTATCGCCTTGCTGCGGTATTTCGTTACCGATGCTCCAAATCATTACTGATGGATGGTTGCGATCCCGCAATACCTGGTCTTCCAAATCGCGTTTGTGCCATTCTTTAAAGAAGAGGTGGTAATCAAACTGGGCTTTTTTCCATTCCCAGCAATCGAAGGCTTCGTCCATGACAATGAAGCCCATCTTATCGCAAAGGTCGAGCAGTTCTGGCGCAGGCGGATTGTGCGATGTGCGGATACCATTGCAGCCCATTGCTTTGAGCATTTGCAACTGGCGCTCCAGCGCGCGGGTGTTGATGGCGGCGCCGAGCGAGCCTAAATCGTGGTGATCGCAAACGCCTAATATCTTCATCGGCTTGCCGTTTAGCGAGAAACCCTTGTCGGCGTCAAAATCAAAATAACGTATACCAAGAGATGTGGTATACCTGTCGAGCGCTACGCCATTCTGCATAATCTTGCTAACCACAGTATACAAATACGGATGATCAACTGACCATAATTCCGGTTTAGTAACATTTATATCCTGCTCCACGGTTTGCGTCATTGCCGGGTCTTTGGTATAAATGGAGGTAACTATCGAACCTGCGGGTTTGCCGGCTTTATCAACAATAGTTGTTACCAGTTTCAGGTCTTTATTTTTTACGTCGGTGGTATTGATGTTGGTTTGGATGTGAACGGTGGCTGCATCTGCATTAACCTGTGGCGTGGTAACATAAGTTCCCCAATGGCCTACTGATACATCCTTATTGGTTGTTACCAGCCATACGTTGCGGTAAATACCCGAACCCGAGTACCAACGCGAGTTTGGCTGCGATGAGTTATCAACCTTTACGGCTATGGTATTAGCCCCGCCGAATTTAAGGAAAGGCGTAAGTTCGTAGCGGAATGAGATATAACCATTCGGCCTGAAACCCAGGTGATGCCCGTTTACCCACACATCGCTTTTTTGATACACGCCGTCAAAATCGATAAATACCTGCTTATCTTTTGAATCGGCAGGTACAGTAAATGTTTTGCGATACCAGCCTATACCACCCGGCAATGCGCCGCCTTCCGGAGTCGACGGATTATCCTTACTGAATTGGCCCTCTATGCTCCAGTCGTGTGGCAGGTTTAGCGTACGCCAGCCGGAAATATTCAAATCCGTTTTCTGGCCACCATCAACATCACCCAGGTGAAAGCTCCAGCCTTTATCAAAATCGGCCACAGTACGGCCCTGGCTGTAAGCGTTTGAGGTAAATACTATCAAAAGGATCAAGCCAAACAGGCCCATCGTCCCCGGCAGGAAGGTTCTATTTTTAAGCATAACAAGATGTATTAGGCAATAACTGTAAATTCGACACTAATTTATAAATTATTAGCACATAATGATTAACACAATTTTTTTATTTTAGTGTGCCGATAATCCTATGGAAGAAAAAAACAAAACCACCCACAAAAAATCTGCAGCGCACGCTAATCACCAGCACGTTTACGTTGAACGCGACTGGAAGGAATATATCGGTGAGTCGGCTTTAATTATTTTCAGCGTTTTGCTTGCATTGGTTTTAACCGAATTTATCAACGCGCAGCACGAAAAATCGCAGACCAAAGAGTTGCTGGGCAATATTAAGGAGGAATTGGTAAAAAATCTTAGGGGCGAAAAGGAGCAATATGTTTACCAGCGAGGTGTTTTAAAACGAATCGACTCGGCGATGAGCGACCCCGCCCTGCAGCACAAGATCCTGGCGAACGGAGAGTTTCACCTCAAATACATTGCTCCCGACGGAATACAATACCGCGACCTTGACCGCGTTGCCTGGCAGGTGGCCCAAAGCCACAATATTATGCCCAAACTCAACTTTCAACTGGTTGAAAAGCTAACGGATATCTACGATCAGCAGGCGCGTATTGATAAGCTGGAAGATAAAATAGGCGATATCTTTTTGCAGTATGAATCGCGTAAAGACGAAAACATCCGGCAATCGCTGATACTGTTGCGCGATAACTACAAAGGCTGGGCTTTTGACCGTGCGCCTTCCCTGATAAAGAAATATGAAGACGCGATAAAGGAGATTGATAAGGACTTGTAGTGCTACATTCTTCAGTACGAAAGTGTACACAAGTGTTCCGCGGAACATTACAGTGAGTGCCATATAATCGGATATTAACAGGGTTTTAACCTTAATTTCCTAAATTTCACCTGTACACAAGTGTTCTCCGGGTGTTCCACCTGTACACACGCGTTCCGCGGAACAGTACAGTTACGTGGTTAAAATATTCTTTACCGCCCTCTCAATATCCGGGTATTCAAACTTAAACCCGCTATCCAACAAACGCTTAGGCAGCACCCATCTGCTTTTCAATATCAATTCCGTTTCGGTACCGATAACAACTGAGCCAATTTCCAGCAGCCATTTTGGTGCGGGCAGCCCTATTGGCATACCATATATTTTGCGGATAATGCGCATTAGGTCATTATTTTTTACCGGATTAGGGGCAACGCAGTTAAATACGCCGCTTAGTTCAGAATGGTCCATTAGCCATTCGGTGCTGTGGGCTGCGTCTGTTTCGTGCACCCATGATACATATTGCCCGCCATTACCCTGTTTACCTCCAAAACCCAACTTCACTAAATTAAGCAGCCGTGGAAAAACGCTGTCAGACCGGCCAAGCACAATGCCCATACGCAGTGCGACCTTGCGGGTTTTAGGCGTTTCATATTTGTTAAAGGCAGTTTCCCAGGCGTTAACGACATCCACAGAAAAGCCGGTTCCAATCTCGCCGGTTTCCTCATCCTGCGGCCGGTCTTCGGCATGGCGATAGATAGTGGCGGAGCTTAAGTTTATCCAAAGCTTCGGCGGCTCATAAAGATCGCGGATTACTTCGCCAAGCAATTCTGTAGGCACTAGTCTTGAAGCAAATATTTCTGCTTTGTTTTTTTCGGTATAGCGGCAGTTTACATTTTTACCGCAAAGGTTAATAACCATATCGGCATTCACCAATTCGGCTGTCCATTTTCCGCGGGTTTTACCGTCCCATACTATGGTGCGTACGTTACCTTCGGTTTGCTTTTCGTGGCGGCTTAGTATTATTATCTCCTCAGCTTTGTCTTTATAATATTTGGCGAGTACAATACCGAGGTAACCGTTGCCGCCAGCGAGAACTATCTTTTTGTATTTCATTTTATTGGTTCATTTGTTCACTGGTTCATTTGTTCATTGGTAGGATGGCCGAAAAGCTTAACTCAATCCAACTTAATCAACCTAACAATAATATTACTACTAGCAGCATAGCCCTGTAAAACGCCCAGGTAATGGTCATTGTCCAACCGATTTTCAATAGTTTGGTGCGACGGATATGTTCTAAAAACATCAGCCCGGCAACAGCCATAAAAGCTAAGCTAAAAAATAGCGGTGTCAATACAAACCAGCGATGCAATGCTAACGGCAATAACAGTAATAGACTGCCGCCAAAAGAAATGGTCATCATATTACCAAGGTACTCCCAAAGCTTTGTTTTGGCAAAGGTGGTGATGATTATCCCCTGGAAAATGATTTGTCCGCCGCATATTATGTATTCCCGGTATGCATTACCCAGGGGAATTGCCGGCGTTAATAAATGTACATATACCGTTAAGATGCAGCCGGTGCAAAACCAGGTAAAAAGCAAATAGGCGATTCGATAGTGCAGTTTAAATGTGGGCTGATAGTTGTAGCTATTACCACTTTCGCTTGCAGGAATAATCACCCGGCGGTTGTAAGATATAAAAGCATAAACCTTGCGCATTACCCATAAAAAAGGATTGCTTGCAAACAACCGAGTAAACAAGGGCCATGCATTCCCCAATATTTTAAAGATACTTTCTACGCCATACGTTACTTCTCCATTAGCCATGTTTACCAGGGCAATTTCATTAACGGCGCGCTGCTTATCAATCAGCGGACAAACGTTCATATCCGTCTGATAGGCTGCCCGCCCGCCGGCGTCGAGCATGCCGGTTTTAACAAATGCCTGTGTGTAGGCCCTGCACATGGGGCATTCGCCGTCGAACAATATCATATGGTTTTTTAATGTTTTCATAACTTTCAATATTTAATGAAATATTGTTTCAAAAATAAATCGGCATGTGGCTGCCGACGTATTGCGAACAAATGTAGTTAATTGTTTTGAATTTTCAATAATTATTGAAAATAAAATTTGATTTCTGACTAACGCTTAATATTGAATAAGTTTCGTTTTGGCGGCGTAATAAATTCAATTAAACAAGTTTTTGCGTTATACACGTTGTCACCAGAAAAAACCACCTATCATTTTCCTATTTGCAGCAGGGGCCATTGTGCGCACAATCACTAAAAGCCCCTGCTCAATCGATAATTACAAATGCCTCACCTGGTAATTCCTTACCCCGAAGCTTATCGCCGCCAAAAACAAATTGAGTATTAAAACAGTCGTAATAAACCCGGTATGCGAATTATGTTGCATGGAGCCAATATAATCCGCTACCGGTATCTTTTCGATGACGCAATAGGTGATGAAGAAAAATAAAATCTCGAACAGCTTTTTTCCGCCGCTTAATATCCCAAGGCCCACTGAAAGTAATACCACAAACACTGCACCGTTGATAAGATTAAGCACCGTATAAAAATCGCTGATTATTGCATAACGCAGCATCACAGGTAATGCCAGGCCAACGGCTAATATAACGCCCGCCAGTAGTTGCGAGGGCAGCATCCGTTGCAGGGGTTTGTAAGATGACCAGGTAAAATAATGCAGCCGGTTGGTTATCTCTTTAGTTGCGATATCCGAAAAACGGGTAACCTGCAGAAACAATAATACCGGGAGTATGTAGGCATGCGCAACGTTCAATGGAACGAAAAGCATGCTTATCCATGCGCCGCCGTTTATCATCCAAAACCATTTGGAACCTTTGCGGATTAGCAATAGCAACTCGGTTTTAACAAACGGAAATATGCTATAATCGGCAACGACAGGCGGAAGTAATGCAACATTTATTCCCTTTGCAAACTCCGATATGCCGGATGAAGCAGAGAATGCCGGCTCCTTTTTCTTCTTACTGACTGGCTGTTTAAAATCGAACCGGTGAAAGAAAAACGACGAAAAATAGACTATCGCGAAAGCAAAGCAAACCCAAACCAGGCGGCTTAACAGGAAAATGCTCGTCCAGCTGATGCCATCCCATACAAATGTTTTAAAGCGGTGTTTGGCGCTAAAGGTAAAGCCGAGGTTAACCGCTTCGATATGTTCGTGGTATTGCGTGTTTACTTTATCCTTAACGCTGTTGGTCATGGCGTTTACACCGAATGGATCGACAAAAGTTATTGCTGTGCTTCCGCTATGACCGACCACATTTGACATTATGACGCCAAATAAAAAGAAAAAGACAACATATTGCAGTATACTCTTTCTACCTAAAAAAACCTCGCCAACTACTGCCAGGGAAGATATGAAAAGTAGCGCCGGCAATGCAAAAAACAGGTAGGGCAGCACAAAGTCGGTAAGGACAAATGATGAACCATCTGTGCGGACGAAGAACATTACAATGCTCATCATAAACGTAATACCTGTTATGGTAAGCAACACCAGGAAATTGCTAAGCGTTTTGCTTAGCAGGTAACCAAAGTTGCTGAGGGGTGTTGTGGCGATAATCTGCCCGATGCCTGTATCCACATCTTTTTTAATACCGCCGTTTATCAGAAAGAAACCATAAAGCGACAGCATAATAGTACTCATCATTGCCGAAACGTGGCCTACCCACGCTGAATTGTAAATGCCTTTATAACCGACAACATTGAGCGTGGTATATGATGCCGATGGCGGTGGAACAAATGAATAGGCCGCGTAAATGGTAATAGCCAGCGTTATTAAAAACGAATAGCTGCGGGTGCGCTGTAAATAATCGGCCTTGATAATACTGTAGATATATTTCATGCTATCAGGCTTTATTATGAGTTAGAAACAGGTAAGCATCTTCAAGAGTTGCATTTACCGGGTTGGATCCGGGCGCTGCCGGCTGATTGCGTGTTATGTAACGTGCTTTTGTATTTTCCCTTTGGCGGCTGGTATCGATAACCAGGTGCGCAGCCTTCAAAGCTGCCAATGCGTTACTATCAACTACCGTCTCGAATACTTTGCCTTCTACCAGCTTAACAATGTCAGGTTTCGAGCCTTTTTGCAGCAGGACACCGCCCTGCATTATGGCAACTTCATCGGCAATAGTTTCTATATCCGACACGATGTGCGATGAAAGAATAATGATGCAGTCATTTGCCATATCTGAAATCAATTGGCGGAAGCGGACGCGTTCCTCCGGGTCCAGGCCTACGGTAGGTTCGTCAAAAATCAAAACCTTAGGGTCGTTAAGCAATGCTTGCGCGATGCCTATACGCTGTTTCATCCCGCCGGAGTAGCTGCCGATGGGGCGTTTGGCATCGGCTGTTAAGTTGACACCGTCCAGCAGCATATCTATGCGTCTTTTTAAACCCACGCCGCCAACACCTTTAAGGGCCGCCACATATGCTAAAAACTCGTATGCGTTTAAATTCGGATAAACGCCGAAATCCTGGGGCAGATAGCCCAGCATTTTGCGGATGTAATCGGGATTATTTACAATATCCTCTCCATCTAAAAACAAGGTTCCTGCGGTAGGCTTGCTGATGGTAGCAATAATTTTCATCAGGGTTGATTTGCCAGCGCCATTGGGACCAAGCAGGCCTAAAATACCCCTGTCTATCGTAATGGAGTAATCGGATAAGCCGGTTTTGTGTTTGTTATATTGCTTGGTAAGGTTCTTAATTTCTAAGGCCATAAGGATTGTGTATGTCCTTGAGATGCGGATTGTGGGATTAGGTTACAGGGATAAAGAAAAATACTACGCAGCCCGTCATTGCTGTATCCATCAGGGGGTAACCCTGGTGGATACTTACAATTGCGAGGCCGGACGGTGTCGGACCTTTAACACATGGCTACCGGGATGTCGGCGGACAGGAAACCATGATAGGCAAACTCCAGTGCACTATGGCGTAGAGATTGCTTCAAAGCACGTTGCAGGCAACACACCTTATAATGACGAATTTGTAAGTTGCTGATTATCAATTCTAATTTCATACTCATCATCACTGTTTTTTCAGGGTTACCCCCTGATGGATACTCGTAATGACGGACGTTTTACAAACAAAAAAGGGTTGTAAAGTAACCTCTACAACCCTTTAAGCTTATATAACCCTTTTAACTTAAACTCAGGCAACCATCATCTGGTCAACCAGGTGGCCCATATCGGCCTGGTTTCCGGTTAATTTAGACAGGAAATTACCCAGACCGAAATCTATATTTTTTTCGTCCTTTGATTCTTTAACCAACTCGGCCATGACCGGGGTGATTAATGTATTAGCCGCCAACATGGCCGAATCAGGTTCGATGCCGTAAAAGTTATTCAGCTTACTGGCGAACCTGTTAATTATGCTCGACACCAGGGCATTATTGTAAATGCCCGAAAACTGAAAGAACTTAATAAGGTCTTTTATCTTACCCGTCTCCAGTTGGTTTTTTAACACTTCGATAATCGAACTCGAAGCTTCGTTTATAACTGCTTCGTGGTATTTGGTTGGAATTGCAGGATTGTCTATAACAGCCGTCCCGGCGTTACTTTTGACAAGCATAAACAGTTTTTCAAACATGGTGTTATTTAAATTAGATGTCGATTAATAAAATGATAAAAAAATCAGATTTCTTTAATCATTGATGCAAATATACCTAATAAGTATTTTGATATTCTAAACAGGATATAAGATCTGTTAAAATTATGACAATTCACTTATTGTAAAACAAACACTATGTAAGGCGTGTTGAAATAACACTTAGGTGTCATACTTTTGAGGATAAATAGCACCCCAAAGTATTAACTTATTACATTTGTCTAAAATCATTTCAATTATGCTGCCAAACACCGATTTCACCACCACACAGGCCTACAAATACCTGGCCGACCATTACATCGATATTGCCCAACAAAGCCTCAAGGGCCTTTTTGATGCTGATAGCGAACGCTTTGCTAAATTTTCCTTGTTTTTTGAGGATATGCTGCTCGATTACTCCAAAAACCGGGTAAACGATGAGACTGTAGCCTTGTTAATGCAGCTGGCTCGCGAGTGTTCAGTAAATAAGGCAATTGATGCCATGTTCAGCGGCGAAGTTATCAACGCTACCGAAGGCCGGCCCGTGTTGCATATAGCCTTGCGCAACCGCAGCAACAGGCCGATTTATGTGGAAGGAAAAGATGTAATGCCCGACGTAAACCGCGTGTTGGAGCACATGAAAGATTTCAGCAATTCCATCATCTCGGGTGAATGGAAAGGTTACACCGGGAAGGCAATTACCGATGTGGTTAATATCGGCATCGGCGGTTCTGATTTGGGGCCGGTAATGGTTACAGAGGCGTTAAAGGCTTACAAAAACCACCTGAACATGCACTTCGTATCGAATGTGGATGGAACGCATATAGTTGAAAACCTGAAAGGTTTAAGCCCGGAAACTACCTTATTCCTTATTGCGTCAAAAACTTTTACCACGCAGGAAACCATGGGCAATGCACATAGCGCCCGCGACTGGTTTATTGAAGGCGGCGGTAAAGACGAAGATGTTGCCAAGCATTTCGCAGCATTATCTACCAACAGTGAAGGCGTTTCCAAATTCGGCATCGACACAAAAAATATGTTCGAATTTTGGGATTGGGTTGGCGGCCGTTATTCTTTGTGGAGTGCAATAGGTTTATCAATAGCTTTAGGCATCGGTTTTGATAATTTTGAACAGCTGCTTGATGGCGCACATGCTATGGACGAGCATTTCCGCTCGACAGAACTGGAACAGAATCTGCCTGCTACACTTGGCCTGGTAGGCATCTGGTACAACAATTTCTTCGAAGCTGAAACCAACGCCATATTACCATACGATCAATATATGCACCGCTTTGCAGCATACTTCCAGCAGGGCGATATGGAAAGTAATGGCAAGCATGTAGACCGCAATGGTAACCCGGTAGATTACCAAACCGGTCCGATTATATGGGGCGAGCCGGGTACCAACGGTCAGCATGCATTTTATCAGCTGATACACCAGGGAACCAAATTAATCCCTTGTGATTTTATAGCACCTGCTCAATCGCACAACCCGCTTGGCGAGCATCATAAAATGCTGTTATCAAACTTCTTTGCGCAAACCGAAGCTTTGATGAACGGCAAAGACCGCGAAACAGTAGTGGCAGAATTGAAAAAAGCCGGCAAAAACGATGCAGAAATCGAGAAGATTGCGCCATTTAAGGAATTTGAAGGCAACCGCCCTACAAACTCCATCCTCATCAAAAAAATCACCCCGCGTAGCCTGGGCTCATTGATTGCCATGTATGAGCATAAAATATTTGTACAGGGCATTATCTGGAATATCTACAGTTTCGACCAATGGGGTGTTGAGCTGGGCAAACAGCTTGCCGGCAAAATATTGCCTGAGTTGAAAGATGATGCAGAAGTTTCATCACATGATTCATCAACAAACGGGTTGATAAATCAATATAAGGCGTGGAGGTAGGGCCGCCGGTATTTAAAGCTAAAATAAATAAAAGCGCACCCGCGTCTGTGTCTCCACAGACGCTTCGGAAAGTCTATTCGGAGGAAAGAAGTTTGACCAATATGCGGATGTGGAGACACAGCCTTCGGCAGTACTAAAAATGCCCGGTTTTTGCCGGGCATTTCTAATAATTTCTTATTTCGATTTCGGTATAAAACTTACCTGGAACAATTTATCCCATTTCTTCCCGGTCAAAAAGATTCGTTTGCCTGCAGCATCATAAGCGATGCCATTCATCACTTCTGAATTGGCATTTCGTTTGGTTTCCGGATATAGATTCGTCAGGTCTATCCTTTGTAAAACCGCCCCGGTTTTAGGGTCGATGGCGATAATGGTGTTTGTTTTCCAAATGTTGGCGTAAATTTTACCATCAATGTATTCTAACTCATTGATCTCGTTCACCGCGCCTTTTTCGTCATAAACATCAATGTGGCCGGTTTCCTTATAGGTGTTTTTGTCCAGGAAGTATATGCGGTTGGTTTTATCGTCAAAACAAAGCCTGTTGCCGTCAAAACACATGCCCCAGCCTTCAACGCCGACTTTGTTTTCAAAATTGCTCAGCAGCTTCAGGCTGCCCTTGTCATACACATAGCCTATCTTTTCGTGATAGGTTAGCTGGATAATTTTTTCGCCGACGATGGATATCCCCTCAGCAAATACTTTCGGGTCCACCATCGTCTTTTGCAATACCTTGCCGGTGCTTAACTCCACCTTCCGCAGGCTCGACTGGCCGGTAACTTCTTCGTTAGGCGGGGGCGTAAGGTAACCGCCGCCGCTTTCATACAGGTAGCCATTTTCGTAAACCAAACCCTCGGTAAAGCAACTGGTATCGTGCGGGAATACTTTTTCTATTTTAAAGGAGAGTTCTTCAGGTGCTTTTGCAGGCAAAAGCACAATATTAGTAGCCACATCCTGGCTTTTGCCGCCGGTGTAGATCTTAACATCAATCGTTTTTGGTCCTAAGGGCATCCCATCGGTTTTAAGAGAAAATGCCGACGAGTCTTTTTTGGAACCAACTCTTGCCGAATCGACTAAATAAACAATAGAATCCGGTTTAAGGTCGCCATAATGCACAGCTATATCAACCTTATCTCCTGATTTATAGGTGGTGCCGGCTTCCGGACTTACGGTTATGGCCTCCTGCTGCGATTTAGGTCCGCAGCCAAAAGCCAATAATGCTGCTACTGCCAATATTATTTGAACTTTACTTTTCATTATCTGTGACGTTATACAGTCAGTTAATCGTTTATCGTGCTGTTTTCTTAACCAATTCTATTTGGTAAACGTGCGGCCATTTCTTACCGGTAACAAAAAGCCGCCGGCCCTTTTCATCCCAGGCTATGCCGTTTAGCACATTATTAATATTGTCGTAATCTTTGGGGCGTGCGCTTACCGGCCAAAGGTTTTTCATATCTGCCCTTTTTAAAACAGCGCCTGTTTTCGGTTCAATTACCAGGATAGTATCTTTAGTATAAACGTTAGCATAAAGCTTGTCGTCTATGTATTCCAGCTCATTTATTTCATTAATGGCCCCTTTGTCATCCAATACATCTATGTATCCTGTTAAATGGTAATTGTCCTTATTTAAAAACCAGATGCGGCTGGTGCCATCGTCAAAGTATAGCTTTCTGCCATCAAAACACATTCCCCAGCCTTCATTGCCCACTTTATTTTCAAAGGTGCTTATTAAATGGAGGTCGTTTTTGTCATACACAAAACCAACTTTTTCCCGGTATGTCATCTGGATAACTTTATCACCAACAACCGAGATGCCTTCGCCAAAATATTTTTTATCCATTTTGGTTACTTTCAAAGCCTTACCGGTATTTAAGTCCGATTTCCGAATAGTTGATGTTCCATAGCTGCCGGTACTTTCATACAATACACCGTCAGCATATTGCAAGCCTTCGGTGTACGACGATGTATCGTGCGGAAAAACCTTTACTACTTTATACGTGTATTCGTCGGGCACTTTGGCTGATAATAAAACAATGTCAGTCGAAATTTCCTGGCTCTTCCCGCCCTCGTAAACTCTCGCTGTTATTAGCCTTGTGCCTACTTTCAGGGTATCGGTTTGTAAAGAGAATGCCGATGAATCTTTCTTTGAACCGATTCTTACAGAATCGAGCAGGTATACAATTGAATCAGGCTTTATGGAATTACGTAGGTTTATTAGAATCGGCTTACCGGCTTTTAATATGGTACCTGATTCAGGGCTTAGGGTAAGATTCGGCGGCGGTGCGGTTCGGCAGCCAAATGCCAATAGAAGTATCACAGCCAGTAATAAGTTAAGCTTAAATTTCATCTGGTTCATTCAGTTGGCTGTTGGCCAAAACGCGTCTTCTATATGTTTTAGTATGTAGTTGTCATTCCTGTCAAACAGTATGGATATAATATCAAACCGGCACTCGCCCTGGTGATTCATCAGGTATAGGTATTCGTCCGCCGCATCGGCCAGTAACCTTTGTTTTCGTGCATCCACAAAATCCTCCGGTTCGCCAAAGCCGTTGCCCGTGCGGGTTTTTACCTCGGCGAATATAATCATCTTGTCCTTATACGCAATCAGGTCGACTTCGAGCCGGCCATGCGTCCAGTTCTCATCCAAAATCTCATAGCCCGCACTTTCCAGGTGCGCTTTTGCCAGGCTTTCACCGCGGCGGCCGAGTTCCAGGTGTTTTGCCATTACTTCAAAATTACTGAACCTAAAAAGTCTGAAATGGTTTTTTCCACCTTCTTCATGTGCATATACTGGTTCAGCAAAATTTCCTGGTCGGCCTCTGCACTCGTGGTTTGCAGCTCTTTGCGTAAGCTCTCCAATATTTTGCCGACCTTTTGTTTTTTAAGATGAAATATGGCGCCTAAAATAGTGGCCTTCATATTGCCCTGTTCGTCGTTCACCAGTATCCGGTGCATCTCGTACCAGTTCTCGCTCAGGGTATATTTTGTGGCAATTTGATTGATGGCTAAGTCGACGACCTCTTTATCAGCATAGTGAATAAAAAATTGCTCGTCGGGCAACACGCCGTTTTCCACCTCTTTACGATAGATCTCAGCAAATTTCTTAGCCGCCGGGTTTTCAAACTCCACATCGCTCAGCTCCGCAATCATAAACGGACCGATATACGTGTCGGCAATACCATCCCAGGTTATCATTTTGTTGCCATAAAGCAATAACAGGCGTATAATCTCCTTTTCCTGGCTGGAATCATCTTTTTCAGTTGCCAGTTGGGGTTCATCCGGCATAAACTCTTCAGGCGGCGCGAACCTTGAAGTTTGCTGCTGCGAGTCTTTTTTAGATTTAGCCGCCCGCATCTTGTTGAGCTCTGACAGTAAAGCGCGCTCATCAATCTCCAACTGGTAGCTGCATTCTTTAATAAATACAGATGCTTTTATCGAGTCGGGGATTTTGGCGATACTTTCAACAATCTCGCGTATTACATCCGCCTTACGTATCGGGTCATTGCCGACTTCCTTCAGCAGTATTTCTGTTTTGTAAAGAATGAAGTCTTTCCTGTTATCGGCGATGTGCTTTTTAAAACCGGCAGTGCCAACAAGCCTTACGTACGAATCCGGGTCGTGCCCATCCGGGAAAAGCACCACCTTTACATTGAGGCCTTCTTCCAAAATCATATCCAGTCCGCGTAACGAGGCTTTTATACCGGCGGCATCGCCATCGTACAAAATTGTAATGTTTTTGGTAAAGCGGCTGATGAGCTTTATCTGCTCAACGGTAAGCGAGGTACCGGATGAGGCCACCACGTTTTCAATCCCTGCCTGATGAACCGACAGCACATCAGCATATCCTTCAACCAGGTAACAATTATCTTCTTCGCGAATAGCTTTTTTGGCAAAAAACAGCCCGTAAAGAACGTTGGACTTATGGTATATCTCCGACTCGGGAGAGTTTACATATTTCGGTACGTTTTTATCGGTTTTAAGCGTACGGCCGCCAAAGGCGATAACCCTGCCGGTGAAACTATGTATCGGGAACATCACGCGGCCGCGGTAACGGTCGTACATTGAGCCGTTGTCGCGTTTAACAGAAAGGCCGCTTTCTTCTAGAAATTGTGCCTGATACCCGTCCTTTATGGCCTGCCCGGTAAAAGCTTCCCATTGATCGGGCGAGTAGCCCAGCTCAAATTTTTTGATGGTATCGTTGCTGAAACCGCGCTCCTTAAAATAGCTCAGGCCAATATTGCGGCCTTCATCGGTGTCCAGCAGGCTTTCATGAAAGAACTTAGCTGCGTAGCCGGTAACGATCATTAGGCTTTCGCGGCGGTTTTCCTCCTCTTTGTTTTCGATGGTTTCAACCGTTTCCTCAACTTCAATGCTATACTTTTTTGCCAGCCATTTAAGCGCTTCGGGGTAGCTGAATTTCTCCAGCTCCATCAAAAAAGTGACGGCCGAGCCACCTTTGCCCGAAGAGAAATCCTTAAAGATACCTTTGGCGGGAGATACCGTGAACGATGGCGTACGCTCATTGGCGAATGGCGAAAGCCCCACATAATTTGCGCCGCGCTTTTTTAACTGCACAAACTCGCCTATCACCTCCACAATGTCTGTGGCTTCCATAATACGGTCGATAGTTGCTTTGAGGATCATTAAAAATGCTGCGCTTTAGTGCAACCACAAAAGTAACTTTTTCCGGTGTGCCGGATGGTTCAACGACAGATTAAATTTCAACAAAATAATGTTGATTTAAACGATTTCTCATCATCGGAGCCTATTGTTTTTGCACTTCCGTAACCCTAACTTTATACAATACTGATAAATGACGCATCATTTCCATATCCCTTCATTTCCGCTTAGCCAGTTTATTACCTGCTTTGTTTATTATAAGGGATATACGGCTGTGCATTCCATAGACCGCTTTTTGCCGAATGGCAACGTGGAAATCATCATCAACCTCACAGATGAGTCCCGCTATATCTACGACAGCCATACCCTGGCCAAAACCAACGAGTATAAAAAACTTTGGATATCGGGCATCAGGGAACGGTTTATCAATATTCCCTCCGGCAACGGGGCCGAAATGTTTATCATCGAATTTAAAAAGGGAATGGCCCAACCATTTTTGGGCATGCCCCTAACCGAAATTACCGGTCGGGTAGTTGAAGGCGAGCTGGTATTAAACAAAGTATTTTCCGAATTGCGCGAGCGGCTGCTTGAACAGGATAATCCGGCAGCTATGTTTAAGCTGGCCGAAGCGATGCTGCATAACCAATTTCAAGGTAAGCTGTCGGTAAATGCATTTGTAGATTTTGCGATCAGCTGTATTTTGGCAAACCCCGCCGGCACAACCATTAAAAACATTGCCGGCAAGGCGGGCTATTCGTCAAAGCATTTGATAAATATTTTCAGCAACCATACGGGTGTCAGTCCTAAATCTTTTTTAAGAATTATGCGATTTCAGAAAGCTATACAGGATATTGAAACTACCGGCGCTATCAGCTGGGTATCGCTGGCGCATGATTGTGGCTATTACGACCAGGCCCATCTGATTGCTAATTTTAAAGAATTCTCGGGCTTTACGCCCCTGGAATATATGCAAGCCAAAGGTGGTGCATGGTTAAATTATGTGCCTGTGGGGTAGTTTTCTATATCTTTTCACCGTAGCGATGGGTTTAAAACCCATCGCTACGGTGAAAGCGCCAGGTAAATTTTTTCCAATACAATTAAAAAGTCAACCGCTTTATTTGTCCTAAAAAATAAAAGATGAAAAAATATACAGCTATAACATTATTGCTTGCCGGTATTACAATTAGTTTAATTGCGTTAACATCGGCGTCAAAACCTGATTTACGCTCGCAGCTTATCGGCGAATGGCGCAATGTTTATGTAAAAGTAAACATGCACACAAAAAGCAAGCCCGCAGTCGTTATGGAAGCCGACAGCAGCAATTGGGAAAAGCGTTTGGGCATCAAGCCTATTCGCACACACTTTTTAAAAGACGGCACCTATTACTCGGAATACCGCAATCTAAAGGACAGCACCGTGCGGCGGCCGGCAGGCACCTGGTCGTTAAAAGGAGACTCGCTTTCAATGACACAGCTTACGCCCGATAAATCAATCTTAAAGCTGCATTTATCAATCACCCACGATCAAGCTACTTTTCATGGCATGATTGATTTTGATGGCGAGGGTGTGGATAATGACGAATATTTCGGGATACAGAAAAAATTTAAATAAATACCCGGTGCTGCGTCCTCACAGCACCATGCCCACTTTATCTGGTACGATATTCCCAATCTCGGCCGAATATGCTATAATTGCACCATGTACACTATCCGGAAAGCAACCATAGCCGACGTTGAAAGCATCAGGGCCATCGCCGATAAAACCTGGCGGCTTGCCTATGGCGAAATATTATCGCCAGAGCAATTGGAGTTCATGCTGGCGGAAATTTATTCCGCAGAAAAAATTGCCGCACAGATTAACGACGGTAGCCAAACTTATTTAATGCTGGTTGAAGGTGACAAGCCCGTGGCCTTTGCCGGCTATTCACCACGTAGCGAAGACCCTGAAATATATAAGTTGCACAAGCTGTACTGCCTTCCGGAAACACAGGGAAAAGGCTATGGTAAAGTATTGATAAATGAAGTAATTACCAAAACCCTCAAAGCCGGCAAATATACCCTCGACCTTAATGTAAACCGCTATAACAAAGCGAAGAATTTTTATGAAAAGATGGGCTTCGCCGTGGCTTATGAAGAGGATGTACCGATTGGTGATTACTGGATGAATGATTATGTGATGCGGAAGGAATTATAGTTGTATCTTCATTTCATCATGAAGCAACTTAACTCACCCTCTTCCTTCTTCTTAATAATTATCGCATGTGTTTTTAGCTGTTACTCCGGCAATGCACTGGCGCAAAAGACTTTTGATTGTTCTAAACTGCTCAGACAAAATATAGTGCCCGAAAAACCACAGGACGTAATAGACAACTTTAATAACCACGCCGGTTGTTTCGGACTTGACAGTGTAGACCTTAGAATATTTAATAACGGCCCTTCGCTGGGTTCGCTTATGGTTAGAAAGGCTCAATCAGGCAAGAAAAATATTACCTACGCCGAAATTTCGTCAGACATAAATAAGATGAAAAAGGATACGGCTTATGCTCCCATGCGAAATTTAGTAACAGCGCAGATGACGCTCGAAAAGAGAAGTTTCTCGCCAGATAACTGGGACAACAGCTTAAAATATCTGCAGGTTGTGGGAATACCCGATAGCGATGTAGAAGCCTTTCACAAATATGCGCTCGAAAAAAAGGAACATCACTGGACTTACCGGCAGCTTATCGTCGGCTACCGGATGAAAAAGGAATCGGAGAAGCCGGTGAAACAGTAGCTAGCGTTTAAAGCGCTTTCTTATATCAACTAAAGTCAAATACGAAACTGTTTGCTCATCTTCCTCAATTAGAATAGCATCAATCATATTTTTGTACTCATCAGTAATTTCAAGGACTCTGTGGCTTCTATACAAAAAATCTTCATATTCATTTATAAGTATAATTATTGCAGTTTTTTCTCCCTTACTATCCAAAATAAATCGTATATCCATAGTCAAATTTAATAACTGGCGGTGAAGATTTACGAAGTTTCCAAAACTTCGTGAATGTGGCGAGGGGCAACATCACAACCTTTCAACTTTCCAACCTTACAACAACCTAAACAATTTCGTATTTTTGCAGCATGGATATGGATGCTGTAAAACTGCTGCAGGGCCGTTATTGTAATTCGCTTACCGAATACTCCCGTTTTGTAACCCGCGAGGTAAATATCGGCGATGTGCCTATGGGCGGCAACAATCCCATCCGCATCCAAAGCATGACCACTACCGACACCATGGATACCATTGGAACGGTAGAACAAACCATCCGCATGGTTGATGCCGGCTGCGAATATGTACGCATTACCGCGCCAAGCATAAAAGAAGCACAAAATCTTGCCGAAATAAAAAAACAGCTGCGGGCACGCGGGTATACGGTGCCGCTGGTTGCCGATATCCATTTCACCCCCAATGCTGCCGAGGTAGCCGCCCGCATAGTTGAAAAGGTGCGCGTTAACCCCGGCAATTACGCCGACAAAAAACGTTTCGACCAAATAGATTATACCGACGCAGAATACCAGGGCGAGCTGCAGCGTATCCATCAAAAATTTGCACCGCTGGTAAAAGTCTGCAAAGAATATGGCACGGCCATGCGCATCGGTACCAATCACGGGTCACTTAGCGACAGGATTATGAGCCGCTATGGCGACACTCCGCAAGGCATGGTGGAAAGCGCCATGGAATTTATCCGTATATGCGAGACGCTGAATTATTATAACCTGGTTATTTCCATGAAATCCAGCAACCCGCAGGTGATGGTGCAAGCCTACCGCCTGCTGGTTGAGACGATGGTTGCCGAAGGCATGAACTACCCGCTGCACCTGGGCGTTACCGAGGCTGGTGATGGCGAGGATGGCCGTATCAAGTCAGCAGTAGGCATCGGCACCTTGCTGGAAGATGGCCTGGGCGATACCGTACGCGTATCCTTAACCGAGGAACCCGAAGCCGAAGCACCTGTGGCAATTGCGCTGGTGAACCGGTACGTGGGGCGAAAAGCTGAAAGCGAAAAGCAAAAAGCAGAAGGCCGGATAGACGTGCCTGGGTCTTCAACCACTCACTACTCACCATTTACCGCTCACCACTCACCCTACGAATACAAGCGCCGCCAAACATATGAAGCCAACGCCTTTATCGGCGGGCACATGGTGCCGAGAGTGGTCGTTGATTTATCAGCTAAAAACCTGAAAGACCCCGCTATTTTGGGCGATGCCGGTTACCTGTATTCGCCATTGCTGGATAAATATAATATGGCCGAGCAGTCGGTCGACTTTGTTTATTTTGCTGATGAGCTGCCATCTTTTAATTTACCCGGTAACCTCAAACAACTTTATAATTATAAAACCTGGCTTACGCTGGCCGATAAAACCATGTGCCATCCGTTGTTTACTTTGGATGAGTATGTACAGGGTGCCGACAGGTCATCAGCCTTAAACCTGGTTGAACTAAAACCCGCCGATATTGAATCGGATGCCTTCGGTTCGCTGCCATTTAACCAATCGCTGGTGTTTGTTTTGGAGACCGAAGCTCTGCATGGCATGGCCGACCAGCGGGCATTCTTCTTTAAAATGGAAGAGTTAGGCCTCGATGTGCCGGTTATTATAAAACGGCACTATGACTTTTCATCGACTCAAGACTCCGGACTTAAGACTCAAGACTTGCAACTCTTCGCTTCAACCGACCTCGGTGCTTTATTAGTGGATGGTTTTGGCGATGGTATCTGGATCGATGCACCGGCTATCGATACAAAAACAAATACCTCAACGGCATTTGGCATTCTGCAAGCTACCCGCTCGCGTATCTCCAAAACAGAATATATCTCGTGCCCGAGCTGCGGCCGTACCCTGTTCGACCTGATGGTGACCACGCAGATGATTCGCAGTCGCACCAGTCACCTTAAAGGGTTAAAAATTGGTATTATGGGCTGTATCGTAAACGGCCCGGGCGAAATGGCCGATGCCGATTATGGATACGTAGGCTCCGGTACAGACAAGGTCACTCTCTATCGCGGAAAAGAAGCTGTTAAAAAGAACATTTCTTCGGCAAACGCCTTAGACGAATTGATAGGTATTATCAAAGACGACGGAAACTGGATAGAGGTAGAGTGACGTGGTGATTTGAAGATGCGGCGATTTGAAAATTAACAAAATCCTACATCTTCAAATTGACTAATTTCCAAATTTTCAAATCAATATTCCTTTTTATTCAAAAATTCCGCCAGCGCATTTATATGGTCTGTTCCGATAACATCTGCATGTAGTTGGATTAATTTCTTCCAGCAGATGCTGGTGTCCGGGATGGCGAAGAAGCGTATCTTTTTTCCGAGGGTATGCGCGCTGTCGATAAGGCCGGTTACGCGGGCTTCATCCTTTTCTGGTAATTCTCCTGCCCCATTCCATTTGGAATATTTGTCGAATGGTACACTTATCAATCCTATTTTGGTGAACTGCTCTGGGGTGAAGCCATCCATGTGGTCAACGTCAAAGCTCATCCACGCCGGGTAAATCGGCATCACGGCGGCTGGCGGAACTTTGCCGGTCATCACTATAGATAACCTGCCAGGATGACCTGTATAATCAAAATATTGACTAAGCGGTTTTAGTTCTTCTATAACCAGTGGCAAGGTGACTACGTAATCCGCCTTTATTTCTATAAGCAATCTCAGCCTTCGTGCAGTGTCCTGCTTAAGCTTTTCAATCAGCGGGTTGATGTACATGATTTTCAATGAGCGTTCAGGCGTAATCTCTTTTTCCTCATGCGCAACCATCAATTGCCCGTTAACCGCATATACATCTGCTTCTATCGAACCAAAACCAGCATTGTACGCCCGGTAAAAAGGGACGCTTTGTTTGTAATCGTTATGCGAATGGGCATCGGCAGGGCTGTACGTTTTGCCTGGCTTATTACATGCAAATAAAATTGCTGTTAATAATATTATTAGAACTGGATGGCGTGTTATTTTCATCATTGTTGCGAATTGGGGCTTCCGTCAAACCTACGAAGTTTTTAAAACTTCGTAGGTTTCTCCACCATGATGTAATCATTAACTTCTTTGTTTAACCCACGGCTGCCGCGAGTTTTCAACTCGTGGCGGTGCATGGCTGAAGCTTTCAGCTTCATAGCCATAATACCGTTATTCCGGAACATACCATATGCATTTTGCTCCGTAAGCTGAAAGCTTACTACATGCCGCACCACGAGTTACGTCCTTCGGACTAAACTCGCGGTAGCATCGATAATTAATTAAATAAAACATCCGCAGTAACCGGTTTTTTATCCATTGTGCCCGGCGCTGTTACAAATATGCGGGTAACCGGGTTGCCTCTGCGGCGTGCACCCGGCACTGGCGCGGTATAAAAACTTTTAACTTTAATTTTATGGTACCCTTTCAGTAATGAAATAGCGCCTTCGTTTTCCAATAGTTTTTGGTCGTCAATAAGCAGTTGCGTATCGGTATAACTACCTAACGAGAAGTTATACACGCCATCGGCAGGAATAGAAATATAGCCCTCGTAAACTACACCGGAGCTTGGCCTTGTTTTACGGAATTCCGTAGTTTCAAAGGTTTTCGCTACGCCTGATGTATCTTTCTGCGCATAATCCAACTGATCGGGCGAGGTAAATGTGCCTTTTATCAACGTAAACTTCAGGCCCGGTGCATTGCCGGTATAATTGGCAGCAGCAACTGGCGCCTGGTTATACATTACGGTGCTGGTAGGCAAACTGCGACGGCCGGATGACGTAATTACCACAGTTTTGAAAGTCCGCTTTTCGCCAGGGGGGATGTTAAATACGATGGGTTGTTCATACCCTAAGTCGGTGTCCAGCGGATCCCGGCCATTGAGCGTATAAACTATGCGTGCCCCTGGGATAAACGTTTTAGGCTCCATAGTAAATTGAGCGCCTACCATCATGGTGTCGATAGTGGGGAATGCGGTTGGCACGCGGTAATTGTAATGCATGGCATCCAATCGTGCAAAATGCTTGGCCAGGCGTTGTTCAAAAAATACTTTATAATCCTTTTTCTCGGGCTTGCTCCATGCAATTTCAGATAATGCAAAAAGCCGCGGTAAAATCTGGTATTGCAGCTTGGCGATAGTAGGCACATATTCAGTCCATAAATTACCTTGCACACCTACTATATATTTACGCTCATCCTCGGTTAATACTTTTGGCACCGGCTCATAATTATAAGTCTCTGTAAACTCCGCGTATCTGCCGAAAGAAACAGGCTCCAGCGGCGAGCGGCTCTGGTAATGGTCGAAATACAAGCCTGTTGTCTGCGGCGTCATAATTACATTGTGTTTTTGCTGTGCTGCCGCTATGCCGCCCTGCTCGCCTGTCCAGCTCATTACTGTGGCGTTAGGTGCAAGGCCACCTTCCAGTATCTCGTCCCAGCCAATAATGCTGCGGCCTTTGGAGTTGATAAATTTCTCCATACGCTGTATGAAATAGCTTTGCAGTTCTTTTTCATCCTTCAGGTTCAACTGCTTCATCAAAGCCTGGCAAAATGCAGATTCTTTCCAGGGCTGCTTATTGGCCTCATCGCCGCCAATGTGGATATATTTGCTGGGGAACAGGTCCATCACCTCGGTAAGCACATTCTGTAAAAAAGTAAAGGTTTCTTCGGTAGGGCAGTAAATACCAGTAGTACGTGCAGGGTTCTTTACAGATGTATCGGGTGTACACATCAACTCCGGGTAGGCGCGAAGGGCTGCATCGGAGTGGGCCGGCATTTCTATTTCGGGTACTATATTAATGTATCTCGCTGCAGCATATTTTACCACATCGCTAATTTGGTCCTGCGTATAAAAGCCGGTATAGTCCTGCCCGTCGGGCCAGTCGCGGTTGGTGCCGAACATGGTTTGCTGGCGTGTACCGCCAACCTGTGTAAGCTTCGGATATTTTTTTATTTCGATACGCCACCCTTGTCCATCTACTAGATGCCAGTGAAAGGTATTGAGTTTATAAGACGCTATCAGGTCAATCACACGTTTTACCTGCTCAACATTAAAAAAGTGGCGGGATACATCAAGCATCATGCCGCGGTAGCCAAATCGTGGCGCATCATTAATAGTCACGCAGGGCAGGTTCTCAGCTATAGTGCGATCGACAGCAAACAATTGTATCAGCGTTTGTATACCGTAAAAAAGTCCGGGTCCTTTGCCTATAACGGTTATCTTGCGTGGCGTAATGGTCAGCTTATAACCTTCCGCAGGCAAAGCGTCTGCACCGTGCGCTGTCAATATTACACCGGTACTGCCGCCAGACTTAGGCCTATATTTTATTACCTTATTGTTTAACCCCCGGTTATTTGATAAAAACTCCTTGAATAAAACCACTGCCTTATCATTTGGCTGGTCGGCTTTGATAACGGTGTTTTTACTAAACGTAAAGCTGCCGGAAGTTTTAACCAGCGATGCCGGGGCGGGGATGATGCCCAGGTTCGGGTCGTCCTGGGCACGGGCAGAAAATATTAAACCGGTAAATAAAATAAGCGCGAGTGTAAAGCGTTTCATCGGGATTTGTTTAATAGATGTTTTAGCGTAGCAGACCTTAATCTGTGTATGAAAGTCTGAATAACAATTTAGTTTTATGATAAATGTAATTATATTATTACATCGTGGGGGATTAACAAGCTTGATGTAGGGGTAAAATAGAGTAGTCCATAGTTAATAGTTCATAGTTGATAGCCGAAGCATTAATGGGTATGACAGGTGATTTCAGAATGCTAGAACCGCAGCGGCCATGAACCATCAACTATTACTCACCAACTAAAAATGAAGCTTCTATGAACTATGAAGCATCAACTATGAACTAATATTATTTACCTTTGCGCTCCAACAATTAAAAAGCTTATGCAATATGATGTTATCGTAATCGGTTCGGGCCCCGGAGGCTACGTAGCCGCTATACGCTGCGCCCAATTGGGACTGAAAACTGCTATCATTGAAAAATATAACACCCTTGGCGGCACCTGCCTTAACGTAGGCTGTATCCCGTCAAAGGCACTGCTCGACTCGTCAGAACATTACCACAACGCTGCCCATGCCTTTGAAGGCCACGGCATAAAGCTCGACAACTTAAAGGTTGATTTTGGGCAGATGATAAAACGCAAGGAAGAAGTGGTTACCGCCAATACCAGCGGCATCACCTACCTGATGAAGAAGAATAAAATCGACGTATTTACCGGAGTAGGTTCTTTTAAAGATAAAAATACCATCATCGTGACTAAAGCTGATGGAACTACTGAAGAACTGCCTACCAAAAATGTTATCATCGCTACAGGGTCTAAACCGTCTGCTTTACCTTTCTTAAAAATTGATAAGAAACGTATCATCACTTCAACAGAAGCATTAGCACTTAAAGAAATACCAAAGCATTTGGTGCTGATTGGCGGTGGTGTAATCGGCCTGGAGCTGGGTTCGGTTTATGCCCGCCTGGGAGCAAAAGTTTCTGTAATCGAGTTTATGGATTCTATCATCCCAACCATGGATAAGGCCCTTGGTCGTGAACTGCAGCGCGTATTGAAAAAGTTGGGTATGGACTTTTACCTTGGTCATAAAGTTACCGGCGCTACCGTAAAAGGAAAAGAAGTAACCGTAACATTCGACGACCCCAAAGGCGAAAAAGGCGAGCTGAAAGGTGATTACTGCCTGGTAGCCGTAGGACGCATAGCCTACGCTGACGGACTTGGCCTCGATAAAATCGGCCTGGCTGTTGAAGAGCGCGGACGTAAAATCACTGTTGACCAGCACCTGGAAACCAGCGTTAAAGGCGTATATGCCATTGGCGACGTAATTAAAGGTGCGATGCTGGCACACAAAGCTGAGGATGAAGGTACTTTGGTTGCCGAAATTATTGCCGGGCAAAAGCCGCATATCGATTACAACTTAATACCTGGCGTGGTATATACCTGGCCGGAAGTTGCCGCGGTAGGTCAAACCGAAGAACAGCTGAAAGCTGCGGATGTAAAATATAAAACCGGTTCGTTTCCGTTCAGGGCCAGCGGCCGTGCGCGTGCCAGCGGCGATTTGGATGGCTTTGTAAAAGTATTGGCCGATGCTGCTACCGACGAGATCTTGGGCGTACACATGATCGGTCCGCGCGCTGCGGATATGATTGCCGAAGCCGTTGTTGCCATGGAGTACCGTGCATCTGCCGAAGATATTTCACGCATGAGCCACGCGCACCCAACCTATACAGAAGCTATGCGCGAAGCTTGCCTTGCAGCCACCGAAAACAGGGCGATACATATGTAAAAGAAATGCAGGTATAATTTGCCCCAATCCGGCTTTGTTAAGGAAATAGCAGAGATGGATTGGGGCTTTTTGTTTAGGAGAATTTACCAGGTTGTTTTAACTACATTACCGTAAAGCTGAAATTTTCCGTCCGACGATAATATGGTCGCACCCTCAACTTGAGCAGTTGCTATAAGTAACCTATCAAATGGATCGCGATGTTCCGTTTTTAGCGGGATGTTATTATAATTATAGATGTGTTGGTTTGTTATTGGCAGAAACGTAAATCCATCATGGATTGCCTGTTCAAAAACTTCCTGAGTTGAAGCATCAAAGGCAGGTAATTTTCCAATTTTCTGTTTAATTGGCAATCTCAAACAAACTTACCTGGCTAAATAAAATCGGGTTACCAGGATTTTGTATGAGATCCATTATATGTGCCGGAATACTAGCGTTGTTTTCCTGGAACCATATCAAACAATGGGTATCAAGCAGATAACGTCCAACCATTACATGTAATCCTTCAAGTCGTCCAATGGTTCATTAAAATCATCGGGAAGTGATACTTTGCCCTTTAACCCGCCGGGTAAACGCTTACCCAGCTTATTACTCTCTTCTGTTAAAAAAGTAATAATTACATCGGTCTTCGATGTAACGGGAGCATCTTCTTCCATAATTATCTTTCCCTCCTGGTAATATCCCTTAATTGCCGTAAGCATAACAAACGTGTTTTATACAAATATAACTATAGTAGCTTGAAATGAAAACAATGATTCGGTTCGTTAAACTTCAAGATATATCTTTTGTTTCCCCTAAATCTCTAAGCAACTAACCTCTAATCACTAATAAAAATAAGCACTTGTTAAAAAATTAAAAAACTGTATTTTTGCAAACTTAATTTTAGAGGAGAAATGTCAAAAACCCAGGAGAATACCAAAACAACGGTACCAGAGAAAAGTGTTGGGGCAACCGGTAACTTTGTGCGCGATAATCAAAAAAGCCTAGTATTTATAGTCGGCGCTATTTTAGTGATGATTATTGCTTACGTTGCATATCAAAAATTATACATAGCTCCGCTTGAGCAGAAAGCTATAGACCAGATGCACGTTGCACAGGATTTTTGGGCTAAAAAGGACTGGGACAAAGCTATAAAAGGCGATGCCGGCTATCCTGGCTTCCAGAAAATAATCGACAATTACGGAAATACCAAATCGGCAAACCTGGCTTATTTTTACCTGGGCACAGCTTACCTCAACAAAGGTGAATTCCAGAAAGCTATTGATAATTTAACTAACTATCGCGGTAACGACAGCATGGTTGCTGCCGAGGCACTTGGCGGAACTGCTGATGCTTATGTGGAATTGAAAGATTACGACAAGGCCTCTACTTATTTCCAGAAAGCTGCCGACAAAGCAAATAACAAGTTTTTAAGACCGCTTTATTTAAAGAAACTTGGCCTGGTGTACGAAGCACAGAACAACTTTAAATCGGCTGACGATACTTACAAAAAAATTAAAAGCGATTATCCCGAAAGTGCTGAAGCACGGGATATCGACGAGTTTATAGCACGCTCAGAAGCGAAACTATAATAAAATATTTAATGCGAAAGTCGGAATGCCGATTGCGGAAATTAGAAATTAAAAAGTCATTCCGCAATCGGCATTTCGTATTCCAAAATAAAACTTATGGCTACCCAGCTCAAAAATTTATCTGATTTTTCTGAAACCGAAATCCCTTCGGCAGCACCGTTCCGGTTCGGTATCGTTGTGGCTGAATGGAATGCCGCTATTACCAATGCCCTGTACCAGGGAGCTCATAAAAGCCTTTTGGAACACGGTGCTTTAGCCGAAAACATTGTTACTTATGCTGTTCCGGGTAGCTTCGAGCTAACATCCGGCGCCGACCTATTACTGAAAAAAGGCAAGCTGGATGCAATAATCTGCCTTGGTTGCGTTATACAGGGAGAAACCAGGCATTTTGATTTTATTTGTAATGCCGTGGCCAACGGACTTACAAATGTTGCTGTAAAATATTCAAAACCTGTTATATTTGGTGTATTAACCACCGACACCCAGCAGCAAGCTGTTGACAGGGCGGGTGGCAAACATGGAAATAAAGGTGTGGAAGGCGCGGTAACTGCCATAAAAATGGCTTATCTTGCTGAAACTTTAAATGGTTAGTTTCCGTAAAAACTAAGACGAATAAAAACATGAAAAAAGTAATTTACATCGCTATTATCGCTTTAGTACTTGGCAGCATGGCTTCATGCTCAAACAAACTGTGCCCGGCTTATGGCTCTTACCCTAAAAGCGGTCGTTAACAGTTAAAATGTCATTTTTTATCTTTGGCACAAAACCGAACGCTGTTTTGCGTTGTTTTGTATCCGGATTACTTTATTATCCCATAGGAATTTTATGAACTGGACATCGCTGGACTCGGCTGAGCAGGTTACTGCTATAAAAAATCAGGAAGGATATAGCTTAATATTCAAACACAGCACCCGCTGTTCCATCAGTATGATGGTGAAAAAACGCTTCGAGCTGGACTGGAACCTGCTTCCTGAAAATATGCCCCTTTATTTTCTTGACCTCATCAAACATCGTGACATCTCTAACAAAATAGCTACAGATTTTTTCGTGCATCATGAATCACCGCAAATGCTGATTATAAAAGACGGTGAGTGCGTGCTTGATGCATCGCATGGTGAAGTTTCTGTGGTCGAGGCGCTATCGGTGATTAATTAATTGCGGAATTGGGGCGAATGTTTAACTACGGTAAAAACTAATCTCTAATCTCCGGCCGCTAATCACTAATCTGTAATAAATGTAATTCTTTCTTCCCGACTTTCGGATTTCCGGACTTTCCGGACTTTTTCCCTACTTTTGCTCTCATGATTGATTTGCCCGTTGTACCCGCCAACCAGGCGCAGCGCAAGCCGGACTGGCTTCGTGTAAGGCTGCCCGTTGGCAAGGAGTATGCGCACGTGCGCGGTTTGGTTGATGAGCATAAGCTGCATACCATTTGCGAGAGCGGTAATTGCCCCAATATGGGCGAATGCTGGGGTGCCGGCACAGCCACGTTTATGATATTGGGCAACATTTGTACCCGTTCCTGTTCGTTCTGCGCCGTAGCAACCGGCCGTCCTCTGGCCGTTGATACCGACGAGCCTAACCGTGTAGCCAATTCGGTTAAGCTGATGCAGGTAAAACACTGCGTAATTACTTCGGTAGACCGTGACGATCTTCGGGATGGGGGCTCTATAATCTGGGCCGAAACCATCAACGCCATCCGTCGCGAAAGCCCCGAAACCACATTGGAAACTTTATTGCCCGACTTTAAAGGCATTTGGGAAAACCTGGAACGTGTGCTGGAAACAAGGCCAGAAGTGGTATCACATAATATAGAAACCGTACGCCGCTTAACCAAAGAAGTGCGCATACAGGCTAAGTATGACCGCAGCCTGGAGGCTTTGAAGCATGTTTCGGATGCAGGGCTTCGTACCAAATCAGGCATAATGCTTGGCCTTGGCGAAACCGAGGATGATGTTTTGGAAGCGATGGATGATTTGCTGGAGGCAGGGGTGCACATTCTTACCCTCGGGCAATATTTACAACCAACACGCAGTCATCATCCCGTAGTCGACTGGATACACCCTGATCAATTTGCGCGTTATAAAACATTTGGGCTCGATAAGGGTTTCAGATACGTAGAAAGCGGACCTTTGGTACGTTCATCCTATCATGCAGAAAAACATCTGTTTGAATTCTGAAATTTTTTATATCTTCAACCCAATTGAGTAAGAAAAGAAAAATATCGCTCTCGGAAGAGGAATTGGTGCTGGCGCTGAGAAATCGTGAAAAGATTGCCATTGAAGCGCTGTACGATATGTATTCCTCCTCGTTGTACGGTATTATCTCGCGTATAATAACCGATATCCCTACTGCAGAAGATGTGCTGCAGGAAACCTTTGTAAAAATCTGGCATTCATTTTCAAGCTACAGCACCGAAAAAGGGCGCTTATTTACCTGGATGGCTAATATTGCCCGCAATTTGGCAATTGATAAAATCCGTTCGAAAGATTTTAAGAACCAAAATAAAAACCAGGAGATTGAAAATAACGTAACTTTTATTGACGAACAAAGGAATACGGTTTACAAACCTGAGCTGATGGGGATTAAGGAGTTGGTAGCAACCCTAAAACCCGAGCAAAAGTCTATTCTCGACCTCGTGTATTTTAAGGGTTACACCCATGTAGAGGCCGCCGACGAATTAGGCGTTCCGCTGGGCACCATTAAAACACGGCTGCGAATGGCATTGATGGTGCTCAGGAAACATTTTAATTGAAAGAGTGGAAGTGGAAGATATAAAAGCATATATAGAATCTGGCATTTTGGAGCTTTATGTTTTGGGGGATGTAACCCCGGAAGAAAAGCTGCAGGTGGAGGCTATGGCTGCAAAACATCCGGCTATAAAAGCCGAGTTGGGAGAGATAGAGCGCTCGATGGAGGCATACGCCGAACACAATGCGGTTGAACCGCCCGATGGATTACGCGGCAGGGTGCTCAACAGCATACTTACTAATTTTGGCGACGACCGGACATTTGAAAAATATGATGATGCTAAAGACAATGTTATAGCATTGCCGGCAGCCAAACAAAATAACTTTTACAAATATGCTTTTGCGGCGTGTCTTGCTTTACTTATTGCAAGCGGCATCGCCCTGATGAATCTGTATAATAAATTGCTGGAATCGAAATCGCAAATAGCCGTATTGCAAACCAATAATCAGCATTTTGCCAACCAGGTAAGCTTCATTGAAAAAGACCTTGGCGTATTACGCGATACATCCTACAAATTCCTCAAATTAAATGCAACCCCAAAAGCGCCGGCAGGAACAGCAGTTTCCATAGCCTGGAGCAAGCAAAAGCAAAAAGTTTGGGTTGACCTTGCTACTTTAAAGATGCCGGTTAATGACCAGGCGCACCAATACCAGCTATGGGCGATAGTAGCAGGCAAACCTGTTGACTTAGGTGTGTTTGATTCCGGCGCTGATTCTACCGGTATGAAGGAGATGAAAACCATCGCTGCTATAAAAACCGATGCGTTTGCCGTAACGCTGGAACCCCGCGGTGGGAGTATAAACCCAACCATGGACCAAATGATGGTTATCGGGAAGTTTTGATGTTAGTTGATTGATTGAGTAGTTGGTGGAGTTGATTAGGTTCACCTTTAAATTCGCTATTCAACCACTCACTTAATCAACCATTCACAAAAAAAGAGAAACAATCCTGTAATCAACTTGTTACTATGCTTGTTATAGGCTAAAAGCAATAAATAAATTAATTGCCCGTTTTTTTGTAACTATATAAATAGTGCGAACGTCTTATAACTGTATAAGATGAACTTGAAAAAATGAAATGAGACGACGATAAGTGAGAACAGGTTCAACCACCCCATTGAGTATTTTGTTCTTTATAAGATCAGTTAATAGTTAAAAGCGGCTGTACGATACTTACAGCCGCTTTTTTTATGCCATTAACTTGGCCATAGTAAGCGGCAGCCGCGCTGCCACCTGCGATGGCATCACTACATTTAACCTGCCGGGCAGCGCCAGCTCATCGCCCGCTTTTCCGTGAATATAAGCGCCGATAATACAAGCCTCTTCCGATGAATATTTTTGAGCAAGCAAGGATGTTATTATGCCGGTAAGCACATCACCCATACCGCCCGAAGCCATAGCAGGATTGCTTGTTGTATTAAAATAGACTTTTCCGGCCGGTGTGATAATAATGGTGTAGTCATTTTTCAGCAGGATACAAACCTTGTGTTCTTTAGCTTTTTCAATTCCGGTTTGTATGCGCGTCCACCAGTTATTATGTTCGCCAAATAGCCTGTCGAACTCTTTCATGTGCGGCGTAAGGATGCTGTTTTCGGGCAGCTCAACCCAGAATTCTTTATTTATTGATAACAAGTTTAAGGCATCAGCGTCGATAACAACCGGTTTTTCATAATTAGTCAAAATATCTGACAATAGGGCTTTTGAGTCCTCCCCCTTTCCCAGGCCTGGACCAACGCCTATTGCGCTGAATTTATCCCACTCAATTGCCGGTACTTCTGCAACGTTCCGTGGTATGGCCATTAGTTCGGGCATATAAGTGTTGAGGGCTGTCAAACCGCTCTTAGGTATGCAAGCCGTGGTAAGGCCGGCCCCGGCGTATGCACAGGCCGAAGCGCTCAATAACGCAGCGCCCATGGTTTCTTCCTGTCCGGCTACGATTAATGCATGCCCGTAAGTGCCTTTGTTGCTGAAGCGATGTCGGGGCTTTAGCATCTTTCGGATATCTTTTTCCTCTACAGCCAGGTACGATGAGTTTAGCGATTGCACAAATTTTTCATCGATACTGATATTCACCGCTTCCCAGCAATCTATAAAAGGCGCTGAATCCGGCAGCAGGAAGTTAATTTTAGGCTGCTGAAAAGTAATTACCAGGTCTGCCTTTATCATGATCGCGTTTGCCGGCATCTCTCCTTCAGAAAAGAAACCTGTCGGCACATCTACTACAACAACGGTTCTTTTTAAGCCGTTGATGTGGTTAGCCAGTCGCTTAAAATCACTATCCAGCGGTTTGTTTAAGCCACTGCCCAGCAGCGCATCTATAATTATAGGGCTGTCATCATCCGTAAAACTTTCACCGGGTTTAATTTCTGCTAAAGGAATTGCTGTTTGCTGAAGTCTTTTCAGATTGGTATTAAAATCATCAGAAGCTTTATCCGAAAAGCGGGCTATTGCAACGCTTATCTTTTTATACTGATGCCCGTCTAACAAGCGGGCGATAGCAAGCCCGTCGCCGCCATTATTACCCGTGCCGCAGTAAACGGTTATTCCTTTCTTCTTATCCGGAAAGTGATTGCAAAACCAGCTGACAAAAGCCTTTGAAGCGCGCTCCATTAAATCAACAGAACTTATCGGCTCGTTGGCTATAGTATAAGCATCTGCTTCGCGAATTTGGGGGGAGGTTAACAATGGTAACATATAAGTTAAAGTTACGATTGTTTGGTTTTGTTTGCGCCGGAATTATGCTTCCAAGCCAAAAACAACCTCCTGAGCCTTATTCACAACTTGCTCGAAAGCTTCAATTTTTAGGGATGAACCAGTCCTTGTGATAATGTCTTCAGGAAAGAATTGTTGAATCATATGGCAAACCGCAAATCCTGCTCTTTGATTTCTGGGATTATTAATCATTGAAGGGGTTATTTCGAAAGTATATTCGGGTATAACATTTTTGGTCGAAAGTAGAATAGCATAAAAAAATCCTTCAAGTTCAAATATTTCGTCAGTAGACACAACTATGGCGGGATGAGTTTCCGGCTTTCTGCCTGTATAAAATGCTATTTCTATGATATCTCGTTGACTGATTTCATAAATATTTTAACACGTTATTTTTAGACATTTTAGCCCGGTGCGCAAAATGTTTTTCGTAGTCCTCTTTCGTAAGTTTATCTAACCTGGATAATTTCGACTCTCTTATTTTGACGCCTAACTTCTCCAATTGAGCCAACACTTCACTTGTGTTGTTATCTGGAATAGTTATAGTTGTCATAGCTGTTTCAATAATGGGTTTTCGTTAACACGCAGTCCCATAGTCAAATATAAGGAATACTATACAATTTGATATATAATTCAATGTTCATTTGCCAATCCACTCACCAACCCATCAACCACAACCTGGTCTTCTTCATCAAGGCACCGTGTGGCGCTCAGATAACTTAATGCCGAAATCAATTTATTTATATCACTTTCCGTCCCCAAATTACCTACATAGGCCGTCAACACCAAGCTTAGTGGACGCAGGTTTTTACCCTCGCACCATTTATTAATAAGGTCATCTAATTGGACATTAATAAATTGGGCCGTTCCTGTACGACTTAGCGCAGTAGCAATTCCTGTTTTAATCATATCGCTGTATTTACCCGGCGGTAAAAAGCTGCCGAAATCGGCAGCGAGCTGATAATTTTTATTGGCTTCTTTCTGGTCATTCAGTTGCTCGTACGATTTACCGACATTCAGATAAAGCGAAGGATAAGTGTCATTCATCGATTCATCTGCAATTTTATTAGCCCGCGCCAGTGACTCCAAATTCCACTTCAATACATCCTCTGGGTTCTTTTGATTTCGCGCCAGGTAGTGCGCTGCCGTAAACGCCTCGAAGTCATTTTCGGCAATATCCCAGGCTTGTTGGAAAAGCGCGTGTGCCTCTTCTATTTTTCCTTCCGCTTCGGCTTGCATGCCATCGGCGCATAGTTTTACTACCTTATTGTTTGGGTCGAATTGCATTTGTTTAGTTTTTAATTGATGGCGGTAAAACTAATCCCCTGCAATTTGCAAAACATTGACCTATATCAAATAATACTATTTGGATTTTAAGCGGCTTAAGGTTTCCTGCGTAACATCTAAATATGAAGCTAAAATCTTGTTGGACAGGCGTTTTACATAACCAGGATGCCCTTTCATCAGCAAAGCATAACGTTCACCGGCCGATAGCGTGACCAGCTCTTCAATTTTTTTATTTTGATAGATGTAGGCAAATTCAAGGAGCTTGAGATAGAATTCTTTCCATTCAGGAACTTTTTCGGCGAGCATATAAAAGTCAGCGCGACTAATATATAGTAACTCCGAGTCTTCCAACGTATCGATAAATTCAAACGATGGCTGCTGCGAAATAAAAGATGTCAGTGATGTAGCAATCATCCCTTCAAAAGCAACGAACCTGGTTTTTTGATGCCCCTGCTCCGTAATATAAAAAGTGCGGATACAACCTTCGTTTACAAAGTACAGCTTATTACAGGTTTCGCCTTGAGATAGAATTGTTGTATTGCGTTTAAAGGTTACGGGGTGAAATTGCTTGACAATATCTCCGAGAACCCCATCAGGAATGGATATGTTTAAATTGAGGTATTTTTTTAGCTGCGAATACATGGCTGCATTGATTTGCTAATAGTGATACCGGCACTGTAATATAATAATTGCGTCTTTCTCTAATTTGTAAACCAGGCGATGCTCAAGCGTAATTCTTCGCGACCACCAGCCTGTAAAGTTATGTCGTAACGGCTCTGGTTTGCCGCTGCCTTCAAAAGGCTGACGCTCTATCTCTTTTATTAACGAATTAATCTTTCTTAAAAGCGTCTTGTCAGTTTGTTGCCAGTACAAGTAATCTTCCCATCCTTGTTCAAGAAATGTAATTTTCATTCCTCTATCAAAGTTCGTTCGACCGCTAAGCCTTTATTGTAGTCTTCGATGCCTTTTAGTAACCGTGCAGCATTAGCCGGACTTTTTAGCAAATAAAACGTCTCCTCCATACTTTCGTAGTCCGACTTAGAAAGCACAACAACATCTTCGTTATTAGCACTCGTAACGTACAGAGGGGTATGTCCCGCTCTTACCTTATCCAGGTATGACTTAAGCTGTTGTCTAAAAGACGTATAAGTGGTAACTTCCATTTGTCTGATTTAAAGTAAAGATAACGAAAAAACAATCACATGTACAACTTTATGTACAACATGTTACTTTACCCCCATCTCCTTCTTCAAAAACTGACCCGTAAAGCTTTCTTTAACCTTACACAAACCTTCGGGTGTGCCACTGAATAAAATACTTCCGCCGCCAGAGCCGCCTTCAGGACCGAGGTCTATCACATGGTCGGCTACTTTTATTACGTCAAGATTATGCTCAATTACCAATACCGTGTTGCCTTTGTCAACCAGTTGCTGCAATACGCCAAGCAATACGTTAATATCCTCAAAATGCAAACCGGTGGTAGGCTCGTCGAGAATATAAAATGTATTGCCCGTATCTTTTTTGGATAGCTCGGTGGCCAGCTTTACGCGCTGTGCTTCGCCGCCTGATAAAGTGGTTGATGCCTGCCCCAAAGTAATATAACCCAGGCCTACGTCCAGCAGTGTCTTTACCTTACGGTAGATAGATGGTATATGCTCGAAAAACGGCGTTGCATCCTCAATACTCATATCCAGCACATCGCTGATGGATTTGCCGCGGTAACGTACTTCCAGTGTCTCCCGGTTATACCTTCTGCCGCCGCATTCTTCACAGGGCACCTGAACATCGGGTAAAAAGTTCATTTCTATAACCTTCTGACCGGCGCCCTGGCAGGTTTCGCAACGACCGCCCTTTACGTTGAACGAGAAGCGGCCCGGTTTATAGCCTCTAATACGGGCTTCAGGCAACTGCACATACAGGTTACGGATATCCGAGAATACACCCGTGTAGGTTGCCGGGTTTGAGCGAGGCGTACGGCCGATAGGCGTTTGGTCAATCTCAATCACCTTATCTATATGTTCCAGCCCTTCAATTTTTTCATAAGGCAGCGGATGCTTCTTGGCCCTAAAGAAGTGATGATTCAGAATAGGATACAACGTTTCGGTAATCAAGCTCGATTTGCCGCTGCCCGATACGCCGGTAACGCCGATCAATTTACCCAAAGGAAATTCCACCGATACCTTTTTCAGGTTATGACCGGTAGCCTTTTTCAGGCTTAGGGATTTTCCATTACCTGCTCTTCTTTTCTTTGGAATGGCAATTTCACGCTCACCGTTTATGTACGATGTGGTTAAAGTATGCGCCTTCATTAACTCTTCAGGTGTTCCCTGTGCTACAATCTGGCCGCCGTGAACGCCAGCCGCCGGGCCCATATCTATCACATGGTCGGCGTGCAGTATCATGTCTTTATCGTGCTCAACCACCAATACGGTATTGCCCAAATCGCGCAGGTTTTTTAGCGCGTTTATCAGGCGCTCGTTATCCCGTTGGTGCAGGCCAATGCTTGGCTCATCTAAAATGTACATTACATTCATTAGCTGCGAGCCGATTTGCGTAGCCAGCCTAATACGCTGCGCTTCGCCGCCAGAAAGCGTCTTAGCTGTTCTGTCGAGTGTCAAATAATTCAGACCTACATCCAGCAAAAACACAATCCTTGCGCGTATTTCCTTTAATATTTCTTTGGCGATAACATTCTGACGCTCAGTTAAACGGTCTTCCAAATTGGCAAACCATTCCTGCAGGTTGCGGATATCCATGCAAGCCAGCTCGAAGATATTCTTGTCATCTACCTTAAAATGCAGCGATTCCTTTTTCAGCCTCGCGCCATCGCAGGTTGGGCAGGTACGCAGCACACGGTAATTTTCCATGTCGTCCATGCCTTCTTCGCCGCGGCGTTCCTGCTGTTCTTCCAGCATACGGATAATGCCATCGAAAGCCACCTGGTAGCTTTGTACGTTCCACTTATTGTATTCAACGGCAACGGTAATCATTTCGCTGGAGCCATTTAGTATGATATCCAAATGGTCGCGGGAAAGTTTTTCTATCGGGGTTGATAATGAAAATTCATACTTTTTGGCCAACGCCTTCAATACCTGGAATATCCAGGTCTCGCGGTATTCGCCTATCGGTGCCAGGCCGCCATTCAGAATGCTAAGCTTCGGATTTGGTATTACCGATGCTTCATCGACTTCGAAAATATAGCCTAACCCGTTGCATTTATCGCATGCGCCATAGGGCGAGTTGAACGAGAATGTATTGGGTTGCGGCTCATCGTACGAGATACCCGAAACCGGGTCCATCAGGTATTTGCTGTAATAAAATACGTTGTTATCTTTATCTGCAATACGGATAATCCCCTTGGCGGTCTTTAAAGCCGATTGTACCGATGTGTATAACCGCTTGCCGTCCGCCTCGCTAACCACCAGGCGGTCTACAACAATATCTATATCGTGTATTTTGTAACGGTCAACCTGCATTTTTGGCTCAACATCAGTAATAGCGCCGTCAATCCAAACTTTCAGGAAACCCTGTTTACGTATCTGCTCAAACAATTCGCGGTAATGGCCTTTCCTGGCTTTCACCACTGGTGCAAGTATGTTTACCGGCTGACCGTCAAATTTTTCGCGTATCGTTTTCAGAATTTGGTCTTCCGACATGCGCTCCATCTTCTCGCCGCTCACGTACGAGTAAGCTTCGCCGGTACGGGCAAAAAGCAGGCGCATAAAGTCGTAAATCTCGGTAATAGTGCCTACAGTAGAGCGCGGGTTTTTGCTGGTAGTTTTTTGTTCGATGGCGATAACCGGGCTTAAACCAGATACCTTATCTACGTCCGGCCGCTCCATGCCGCCCATAAACTGGCGTGAGTAGGCAGAAAATGTCTCCATATAACGGCGTTGCCCTTCAGCATAAATGGTATCAAACGCCAATGATGACTTCCCGCTGCCGCTCAGCCCGGTGATTACGGTAAGCTGGTTGCGCGGAAACGAAACATCTATATTTTTTAAATTATGTACCCGGGCCCCGTATACTTCAACTTTATCCTGCTCGCCCAGGTCGACATGTGGTTTTGTCATAATTAGTGAATTTGTGAGTTAGTGAATTAGTGATTCTAATACTAACGCGCTAACGGCACGCAAAAATAGCTAAAAAAATTAGTATAACTATATGGATTGATTAAGTTAGATTGAGTTGATTAGGTTAGTCATTCTCCAACTCAATCAACCACTCTCTTAATCAACAATTCCCCCAACCACAAATATACGCAAAAAAGGCCGGTCATCCTGTTGGATAACCGGCCTTAAAGTGCTCCGTAATATTTATTTACATTTGGCGGATAATGTTCCGCTTGTTAGTTAACAGCCAGCAGTTCAAAGCTTCCTGTGCTTAAATCTTTAACTGCATAATAGTTGTAACCGTATTTTTTAGGCTGGGTGATAATAGCCTTCATGGCAATCAGGTTGTACACATAAACCCCGGTTTCGCGGTTAAGGTGCATGCGGAAATAATTATCCTCGTTCTGCTTGTTTATTGCTTTTTCCAGCTTAATCTCGCCGTTGTTGTACGCAGCGGCAGCCAGCGTCCAGCTGTTAAACTCGCCATACAGCTCTTTGATGTACCTGCATGCGGCCACTGTCGATTTAGCGAGGCTCATCCTTTCATCAACTCCGTTCCGTACTTTCAGGCCATAATGGCGTGCGGTGCCCGGCATAAATTGCCAAAGCCCCCTGGCGCCTTTTGGCGATGTGCTTTCGCAAAAGCCCGATTCCACTAAAGGAATATACTTAAAGTCTTCAGGGATACCGTAAGCCTTTAGAATGGGCACGATAATAGGGAACCATTTGTCTGCTTTACTATGCAGAATGTTGGATTGAACGCATTTAAAACTGTGCTTTCTTATCGACAGCATCAGCTTGTGGGTTACACTTTTGTTCCTGGTTGGCATGGCTTCGTTGGCAAAACTGTAGTCTGCGTCGGCATCCGCACTTTTGTAAATTAAAGTGGTGATGCGAGGGGTAGAATCTGCAGTTTTCTTTGCAATAACTGAAGCCTTGGGAGTGTTAATATTGGTGGTTGGCACGGCCTTTGTACCACAAATATTGAACACGGAAATGATAACCAGCAGCACAATTACGGAGCACGTAATCAGATGTCTTTTTGTCATTTCTTTTTTATCCATATTTAATACATTTGGTAGAATGTGCTGCAAAGGTACGTTATATAAGTCAGATTATCAAATACTTACCTTTGTGCCCCATTTTTTACAACGCGGTTTTCGGTTCAAAAACCTGCTTTAAAACGCTTAAACCACGTTTTTGTTTGTTGTAAAAAAAGTATAAAAATCCCCTGGAAAACCGTAACTTTGACCCTTCACGCTGCGAAAGCGCTAACAAAAAACTATGGCATTTAACAGACCAGGTAACGGCCGCGACGGCAAGTCGGGCACATCATCAAACAGGGGCTCAAAAACCGGCGACAGGCCGAAAAGAGCAACCTCATCAAGAGGAAATTCAGCTCAAAACTCCGACTCACCAAAAAGCACCCGTCCATCAAAAAAATATAACAGTGAAGCACCCGGCGAAAAACGATCTTTTTCACCAGGTGGTCGCGGAGGTAGCGACAGGCCTGCAAGCAGCTTTAGCGGCGGACCGGGCGAAAAAAAATCATTTACACCAAAAGGTAAGCCGTACACCGGCAGGCCAGCAGAGGGCGGCGAGGGAAAGTCATTTTCAAAAAGCAGGCCATACACCGGCAGAGCTGCCGATAATGAAGCAAGGCCGGGTAAAAATTTTGGAGGAGAAAGAACAGGTGATAAAAAACCTTTTAATTCACGCAGTAAATCAACAGGCTCTTTCGGCGCCGACAGGGATGGTGATAAAAAACCATTCGGATCACGCGGAAGATCTTCAGGTTCATCTTTTTCAACTGAAAGGCCTAAAAAGAGCTTTGGCGACGGCGATAAAAAGCCGTTTGCATCGCGCGGAAAATCTTCAGGTTCATTTGGTTCAGATGAAAGACCTAAAAGAAGCTTCGGCGACGGTGATAAAAAGCCGTTTACTTCACGCGGAAAATCTTCAGGCTCATTTAATGCTGATGATAAACCTAAAAGAACTTTCGGTAATGACCGGGGCGAAAAAAAGTTTTCCGGCAAACCATCACCAGGCGCTGGCTTTAAAAGGTCCGGTGGCGATAAACCTTACGATGCCGATCGCCCGCAGCACAGGTCGCAATTTGATAAAACGCCGGGAGAGCGCCAGGATGGTCCGGAAAGAACCATGCGCGGTCGTAAAAAAGCTGCTGAGCCAAAGGATGACGGCCTAATCAGGCTTAACCGCTATATCTCAAACGCAGGCATCTGCTCGCGCCGTAAAGCCGATGAGCTGATAGAAGCAGGCGTTGTATCTGTTAACGGTGTAGTGATTTCTGAATTAGGACACAAGGTAGACCCTGCAAAAGACGAGATACGCTACAATGGCGAATTGCTGAAACGCGAAAAAATGGTTTATGTACTATTAAATAAACCGAAAGACTATATAACCACCACAGAAGACCCGCAGGAACGCCGTACCGTAATGCACCTGGTCGAAAAAGCCAGCAAAGAACGCATTTACCCGGTCGGCCGCCTGGATAGGAATACAACTGGCCTGCTGTTAATGACCAACGATGGCGACCTGGCTGATAAGCTATCACATCCCCGCAATAATATTGTTAAGCTATACCAGGTTGAACTGAGCAAAAGCCTTACCCAGGGCGATATGAATAAAATCGGTTTTGGGCTTGAGCTGGAAGACGGCCTGATAAAGCCCGACTCCATTTCATACGTGGCAGGCGGCTCAAAAAGAGAAATAGGCATACAAATACATAGCGGCAAAAACCGCATCGTTCGCCGCATATTCGAGCATTTGGGTTATGAGGTAGTAAAGCTTGACCGTGCCGTTTATGCCAATCTTACAAAAAAAGACCTGCCCCGCGGTCGCTGGAGATTTTTAGAAGAAAAGGAAGTGATTCAGCTGAAGCATTTGGTTTAGTTGTAGTTCGGAAGTCCGAAAAGACCGAAAGATGACTTTGATATTTGAAAGCTCATGCACATCATAAATGCATGGGCTTTTTTCTTTCGGACTTTTCGGACTTTCCGACTTTCGGACTAAATTTCTATCTTGCATCGTCTTAACCAAACATCCCTGTAATGAAAAAATTCCTGTTACTAATTTCGCTGCTGTTCCCGGTGCTTATTTACGCACAGAAAAAGAAAGGGCCGCCAACAACTTACGATTTACTTATCGGCACCTATACCAAAGGCAAAAGCAAAGGCATATATGTGTACCGCTTTTATGCCGAAAAGGGCCGCTTAGAATATTTAAATGAAATAGATGGTGTAAGCAATCCATCTTATCTTACCGTGTCAGACGATAATAAATTTGTTTATGCGGTGAACGAGAATGGCAAAGATGGCGAAGTAAGCGCTTTTAAGTTTGACGCCAAACAGGGCAAGCTGGATTTTATCAATAAACAATCATCCCTTGGCGCCGACCCATGCTATATCTCGGTAGATAAAGACATGAAAAATGTGTTTGTAGCCAATTACAACGGTGGCAATGTGTGTGTGCTGCCTATCAATAAAGACGGCTCCCTGGGCAATGGTACACAAACCATCCGCCACGACGGTAAAGGCCCCGACGCTGAACGCCAGGAAGGCCCCCATGCGCACATGTCTATTTTATCGCCCGATGAAAAGTACCTGCTTTATTCCGATTTAGGTAACGACAAAATATTTATATCGCGCTACAAGCCCGGCAAAGAAAGCCCGCTTACCGATGCCAAAGTACCTTTTGTAAGCATTACCGCCGGCGATGGACCACGCCACATGATATTTTCGAACGATAAAAAACATTTATACCTGTTAACCGAAATGGGTTCGAACGTACATGTATTCGATTATGACAATGGCAAGCTTACCGAAAAGCAAACGATTTCGTTTTTAGCGCCAGGCTTTAGGGGACAAACTGCCGGAGCCGCTGTTCATATTTCGCCGGATGGCAAATTCCTTTATGCCTCAAACCGTTTAGAGACCAATACTATCACGGCGTTTACTATCAACCAGGAAACGGGTGAGCTTACCCAGGTTGACCAGATATCCACCTTTGGTAAAAATCCACGCGACTTTGCAATTGAGCCAAACGGCAACTTCCTGGTAGTAGCCAACCAGGACAGCGACAACTTACTGATATACAAAATTAATAAAGATACCGGCAAGCTATCACCGGTGCAAGGCTCAATCGAGGTAGGTAACCCGGTTTGCCTGAAATTTACACCTGCTGAGTAAGCGGAAAGCAAAAAGCAGAAAGACCAAAGCTAATGATGGCTTTGGTCTTTTTGATTAAAAAGCTTTTTGCTTTAAGCTTAATTACTGTTTAGCAAACGTATATACAATGTATGCAGTTTTATCACCAACAGCTATTGGCGATTTTAGCACCATTGAAGTGCCATCGTTACTGGCAACAACCAGCTGGTAACCCGCTGTAACTTTTTGGGCCTTATCTCCTTCGTATAATTTCTTAAACTGGAATAGTTGGTTAGCGCCGCCACCAGTATTATTTACCGACCAGAATATGGTTTGCGACGTGCCGTTTGCCAGTGTATATATGCCGTTGCCGCTGTTGGTTAGCTTCCAGGTACTGCCCACAAAATCCTGCGGTGGGGCCTGGTCGAATACATTTTGTACTGCCTGCTGTACAATGCCCTCGTAGTTTACACTGCTTATGTTCCATGTGCCGGTAAACTTACCCCGTGATACGTTGCTTGCCCCTGTAACTGCATTTTTTGATGATGAGCACGCGGTTAATATGACAGCTAATACTGTAACGGCTAATAATGATTGAACTAATTTTTTCATGGTGATTGTAATTTTCCATGTACCAGCATAAATCCTGCCAAAATGGTAACTATGTACAATATTCCCTTGCTTTATTTTAGCGCCTTAATAAAATCGGCATTAAAATGAAAATAACTCTTAGGGGGGATGCTTTAAGGCCCGCCTAAACTTACGAAGTTTTTGAAACTTCGTAAGTTTTACCATGCTAAACAGCGCCAACTATCCCTTTGCTTTACTGTAGCGCTTTAATAAAATCAGCATTTATCCAAAATATATCCGGCAGTGCTCCGTTGCGGTTGCTGCTAAAGAAGAAGCACTTTCCATCGGGCGAAAGGCCCGCAAATCGCTCTGAAAAAGCAGAATTTACTTTCGGTCCCATGTTTTTTGGATCGCCCCACGAGCCGTCGCTTTTTTTGAAGCAGATATAAAGGTCGTTGCTTCCCATGCCGCCATTGCGGTCGGATTCAAATATTAAGAAGCGTTCATCAGGCGAGATATACGGCCCATCGACATACGAGCCATCGTTAATAGCCGGCCCGAGCTTTTTCGGTTCCCGGTAAACGCCATTTAGTCGACTTGAAAAGTAAATATTCCATTTGGGCTTTCCATCTTCAACCTTACGCGCAGAGAAAAAAATGGTGCCATGTTCGGATACGGAATGCGCATACTCAAAACCTTTTGATAGAGTGGAATCCAACGGAGCCGGCACCCCCCAGCCGGAAGCGGTAGCATTAACAACCCACAGGCGAATATCATTGACTGCCGACCCATCGGGTAAAGGCCTCCGCGAGCCAAAAATCAATTGCCTACCATCAGCAGAAAAAGCCGGGTACATATCGTCGCTCGTTTGGGCTGAAAAAGATACCGGCTGCGGCCTGGTCCATTTACCATCAACTTTGCGCATTTCCAGCAATACGCTAGGTTTATCTCTTTCAACGATTCCCCAAACAACAGTTTTGCCATCCGGCGAGAGTGCCGGAGCGCTGTGCTCGTAGCCTTCGGTAGAAATTATTCCTTTTGCAAATACAGTCACCTCCTCACTGGGTTCATCTTTATCAACGTATTTTCCTGTCAAAACCGGGAATGGGTTTTGCTGGGCGTGAGCAGGTACTGCAATCCACAATAAAGAGATTAGGAAGGCGGTTTTCGGCAGTTCGCAAGCGTATAACCATAGCGACTTTTTCACAATTCGATGGGCTTAAAGCCACTAAGTTAACTGGTGAGCCGCAATAAAACCAGATTTAAAATGAAAATCACCCTTAAAGGAGAATGATTATTCGACCCGGTAAAACTTGCGAAGTTTTGAAAACTTCGCAAGTTTTACCGGGTCAAAAAAAGCGCTACAATTTAACAACCACGTAAGTGCCGCCTTTAAACTGGCCAAGTTGCTTAATCATATCGTGTGTCTTTTTATCAATCCAAATAAGCCCTATGGTTGCGCCATGGGTAAAAGACAATACCGAACAATTGAGTTGCTCATAGCCGGGCAGGTCGAGGCTATCGTCGAAGGCATATCTTATGGTATAGGGGTCATTGCCGCCTGTGGCTTCGTTAAAGTTATCCAGCGTATATGCCACGCCTTTCTTTAGTTTAAGATAGCCGAAGATATACTCTACCATGTTATCCTCGAAATAGCCTGCATTCATCGGGTAAGTTTTATTCGTAATTATACCCTTAAATTCTTTCCGTACGGTCGCAGCGGACGCGGAAAACGTCATTTCATAAGTCCGTTTTTGCTGGATGTGCACCTCATGCATGCTGATGGGCCTAAACGAGAAATCGGTTACCGAAGTATCGGCCGACATAAAACCCACAGGTATTTGCCGCGACCGTGAAAAGGTAATGCGCTGTTTTGCAGAATCGATGGCAATTACGTTTTCCATCATGAACTCATATTTGATATTCCCCAGCGTATCCCAGGTTACATTTTTGTAGAACTGGTGCGCGGGGCGGATAAGGGTGTAATCAATCGTATTATCGCCGGGCCTGATGGTTTGGGAATAAACGCCGCCGGTAAAAAGCAGGGTTATTAATAAGAGCAGGGGTTTCTTTAGCATCTTTTTTTGATGCTAAACTCGGGAACTGGGTAAGGTAATAAGAATGGCTTAAACGGAATAGGGGTTATTTTTAATGGATAGGGATTATTTTAAGCAAGGCTGAGTGTATTTTAGACCACTTGAACTGATAAATTACTGTTCATAGCAATAAAGCTAAAGTCTTTGTCATCGTGTAATAGCTTTACATTATTCTTCATTGCGTAGACTGCTATTAAACAATCATTGGCCTTCCTGATATTAAACCCCTTCTTCCTTATTTCCCTGTACAAAACAGCGGATTCATTTGCTAATTCATAAACGTTGCCCGTCAGTTTGCCCAAGCTGTTAAAATATGCACCAACTCTACTAAATTCTTTATCATGAAAAACGCCTTGCAATACTTCCTGAACAATTACCGGACATGTTGCGATTATGATATTGGCTAAATTATTTTTCAGATACAAACTTGCAGCTGTTTCTTTTCCTTTGAAAAAATTAACCCATACAGATGTGTCTACCAATACCACGTCCATTAATTATTCGTAAGCTTTATCGTCAACTTCGACATTCCCCCACAATTCAATCAGCTTCTTTTGGCTTTCAATGGTTACATATAATCTTAAAGCGTTATCCACCAAAATCTTTTTTGTTTTAATGTTAGTCAGCTTTTGGGCTTTAGCCATCAACTGATCGTCGATTTCAATGTTTGTTCTCATACACCTAATTTTAGATAAATGTACACATTTTTATCAAAATATGCAAGCCCAATATTGAGAGAGGAAGTAAAATAGCTATTTCCCACCCACATATCCCGATATCTTCAAAAAATTCTCCACGGCTGCGTTATCAGCATAATCCAGCGTTATGATATCTCTTAACGCGGCGTTTTTATCGGCCGCTTTATTATAATAAGCCTTGCAGATTTGGTAACCCACAAAGTAGCCGCGGTCGGGTGCGGGCAAGGCGGGGTTATTGCCGGTGCTTACCCAGTTGTCGTTGTTATTGGTGTACATTTCTTTCTGGAAGGCTTGCCAGCATTCCTGTTCATGCTTTGTGCCGTAAGCCATGTATGGGGCGGCAGGTTTTGTGCCTGTAACCAGCTCAGCTACAAAATCACAGGCACCTTCCCGGATGGACGAGGTTAGCACGTTTATCTTTTGAAAATCGGGCCGTTTTTGCTGGGTGTGTACGTATTCGTGTATGCCCATGCGCACTAATTGCTTACCGCTCAGGATTGGGTCGCTTAGTACCACCTCTACGCCGATTAGCGACAAGTTGCCGCGGATAGTGCCGCCCTGCTGCCGGAAGCCCACCAGGAAATAGGTTTGGGCGGGCTGCAACTGCGGGTACATATTTTGAAAGTGTGTGATAGCCGCCTCCAGTTTAACTACCGCTTCATCAACCATCGCCGCCTTCATCTTCAGCGAATCCCAAAAAGCAGGAGCCGTTTTAATTTCTTTTAGCCAACGCCCAGCAGGATTGTCTTTATTGCGCATAAAGGCTTTTAAACCATCACTTGCTTTTGCTATATACAGGCGGCTGATGGCGTCAACCTGTTTGGCAGAATCTGTAGCTGCCTGCACGCTGTCGCGCATTGTCCAAAAGTTTTGAAAATCGGTTTTGAATACGTGCTGACCGGAGGCTAAGAACGGCAAAAAGAACAGCAGCAAAACTAATTTCTTCATAGCGGTTTATTATAATAGGTGGCAGTCTCACAGTTGTTCGGAAGATTATTTTTTTGTCATTCTGAGCGCGAGCGAAGAATCTTATGAAATTGGCAGGTAGACGACATGCGGGTTACCTACATGACGGTAAGCCGCTTTGTAAAGATTTTTCGCTAAGCTCAAGAGATAGTTCTTCGCTCGAGCTCCAGAATGACAAAAGGGTTATTTTTAATCTGCTGAAATAAATTCAACATGACAATTTTTAGAGCTATTTACCCGCCTTTTCCGCCCTCAATCCTACATCGCTCACTTCCCGCAACGGGTTATCGCGCATGTTTTGCTCTATCAAGAAGGTGTAAGTGCCCTTAGCCGGGAAAACGTGGTTAACCAAAAACGGCTCCTGGTAGCTATACAGGTTACCGGAACCCTTTCCTAACCATTTACCTTCTTTATCCGCCAGGCGCATTTCGTAACGCTGTGATGCGTTTTTTATACCGGGACCCGATTGTGAAATCAGCACAAAAATATTGGAGTATTTATAATCGCTGGTTACCCTTAAATTCATATACAGGTTGTAGGGAACCTTCTCGTCATCGATTTTAACGGTAAACTTAGCGCGGTTTATGTAAGTCCAGTTATGATTTGCTATCTCAACGCTGTCGTCAATAACCGTATTTTTATCTGCGCAGCCCGCTAGTGCAATTACGCAGGCCGATAAAATCAAGCCGAATAAAATCAATCGTTTTTTCATTCGTTATTCCCCGGCTGACCGCCATCTGTGTTTCCATTTGGATTGCGGTTTTTGTTCCTGTTTGAGCGGGATTTTCGGTTGCGATTTTGGTTGCCGCCGCCTTCTGGTCTTTCGCCCTGTGGCTTGTTTCCATCATTAGCGCTGCCATCGGCCCGGTTTCCGCCCTCTGGCCTGCCACCTTGTGGCCTGTTGCCCTCGTTGCGATTGCCTTCCGGCCTGCTACCACCATCAGGTCTGCCGCCTTGTGGCCGGCTGCCCTCGCCGCGATTTCCCTCCGGCCTGTTACCTTGTTGCCGTTGTTGTTGCGGCCCCCTGTTTTGGTTCTGATTGGGCTGCGCTTCCTGCCGCGGTGCATTTTCGCCGCCGCGCTGACCATCGCGCTGGTCGCGGCTTTTATTATTTTTGTTTTTTCGTTTATTCTGATTGCGGCGCTCGTCAAGGCGGGTAAGGCTATCCTGGCCCACTACGTTTTCGTAATCGAGCACTTTAGCCGGCTTAACCTCTTCCTCAATAATCACACCCAAATCCGGCGGAATAACGCCATCGCGATTCATTTGCTGCAGCTCTTTTACACGCACTATCGGTAGCGGTACCCATGATTCTTCGCCGGGATAGCTAAACCACATCATCTTTTTAAAGATGTCGGTTTTTTGCAGGCGGGCATCGCCGCGCTGCGTTTTTAAAACGTTTACATTATCAGGGATGTGCTTTAGCGCATCCATGTAAGTATCCAGCTCATAGTTGAGGCAGCATTTTAGCTTACCGCACTGGCCTGCCAGCTTTAAGGTGTTTAGCGAAAGGTTTTGGTAACGCGCAGCCGAGGTTGATACAGTTTTAAAATCAGTCAGCCATGTTGAGCAGCAAAGTTCGCGCCCGCAGGAACCGATACCACCAAGGCGGCTGGCCTCCTGGCGCATGCCTATCTGGCGCATCTCGATACGGATACGGAACGATTCTGCCATTTTTTTAATCAGCTCGCGGAAATCCACGCGGCCTTCGGCAGTATAGTAAAAGGTAGCTTTGGTTTTATCGCCCTGGTAGTCTACGTCGCTCAGCTTCATGCTCAGGTTCAGCTCGAGGGCCAGCGTGCGCGATTTATGCATGGTTTCCCATTCCAAATCTTTGGCGGCTTTCCATTTCTCTACATCGGCAACCGTAGCCTTACGGTAGATTTTTTTGGCAACATCCTCTTCCCTTACCCGGCGCTTTACCATCTGCATACGCACCAGTTCGCCCGTGATAGAAACGTGGCCCACATCGTAGCCCCCGGTAGCGGCTTCAACCACTACCAGCTCGCCCGCTTCGAGGTAAATATTGTCCGGGTTATGGTAAAACTCCTTACGCGAACCTTTAAATTTTACTTCGAGGATACTAAAGGGCTTATAATTTGTCGGCATGTCCATGTGCGACAGCCAATCGTAAACATCTAACTTACTGCAACCGTTGGTAAGGCATGAGCCGTTACTCTTGCAGCCGGCAGGCGAGCAACCGCCCCCCGTTGAACAACTTCCGCATCCCATAATTAATTTGGCATATATTGGGCCCGCTCCTGGCGGATCGTTTTAAAACTAAGTATTTTTATAATCTGTAAAGATACATCTAAAAATAATATTTTAGGGTTACCGTTCCTCTCTACATGATAGTGCGCTTTTTCCAGCTCGGCAGCAATCGCCTGGGCCTCCTCCACAATCATTACTTTGGTCATTTTCCCGGCAGTATCCAGCTCGGCAGCCGGCAAATGTACCAGGCTTCCGGCGCCCGACAACAGCAGGCAGCACTCCCTTAAAAAGCTTATTCCGTATCTTAAAAAGTTCTTTTGATTTTCGCGACCCATTTTAGCAATCTGCTCCGAAAAATCCATTACCTCCAGGCCCTTGTTGCCGAAACAAAGCCGAAGCCATTGCACAAATTGCGTGTGGTAGCCCTTATTGTCTAACTTTAGCATGCTGAGCGCTTCTGTTAAACTGCCGTTGCTTAAATAAGCTATTTCGGCGGCAGAATCCTCCGTTTGGTTATGCTGCTGAACCAGGTAATTCTTTATTTCATCAAACTCAAGCGGCGGAATTTTCATCAGCTGCGTTCGGCTCAGGATGGTGTTCAGTATCTGGTCCTGGTTTTGGGCCACCAAAATAAACAGGGTATTAGGCTGAGGCTCTTCTATGATTTTTAACAGGGCGTTACCTTCCTTGTCCAGGTATTCAGGCAGCCAGAGAATCAATATTTTGTAGGCCGACTCAAACGGCTTAAAGCTTAATTTTTTAATGATCTGGTGACACTCGGCAATATTGATATTGGCCTGTTTGTTTTCGGCATCCAGGTAATCGCGCCAGGTATCGAGGCTTAAATAAGGATTGGTGGAAAACGCCTCGCGCCATTGCTCAATGAAAGTAATGGCGGTATCATCTTTATGTTTGGCAAAGAAAGGGTACGAAAAATGCAAATCCGGGTGCATCAGCTTTTGATACTTGCGGCATGACGAGCATTCGCCACAAGAATCGTCTTCCAGCTTGCTCTCGCACGAAAGGTATTGCGCATAAGCCACCGCCAATGGCAAGCTCCCCGACCCACCCGGTCCCAAAAACAGCTGCGCATGACTCACCCGGTTCTCTTTTACCGAGGTTATCAATCGGTGTTTTATTGCATCCTGTCCAACTATGTGCTTAAACTGCATTGGTGCAAATTAGGGAATTGATACGAGATGTGATACATGAGTTGTAACATTTAAGCCAGGGAACAGGAAATGAAGCGATTTTTTTACAATTTCCGGAAGGATTGTCCGCCGTCTTATCATCTGACGATGGCTAACCCGGCTTAATAAGTGTTACCTTTGAAGCGTACACAAGTTTCGCCATGCAAAAACTAATCTCTGCTCACCGATCTCTAATCTCTAACAACCCATGAGAATTATGGCCTTCGATTACGGCACAAAGCGCATCGGCATTGCCGTTACCGACCCGATGCAAATCATTGCCACCGGGCTGGACACCATCCACCCCAATCAAATTATCGATTACCTTAAAAAATACTTCCAAACCGAACAGGTGGAGCGCTTTATTGTAGGTGAACCAAAGCAAATGGACAATACGCCATCTCAATCGGCCATACATGTAAAAGGGTTTGTAAATCTGTTGAAGAAAACCTTCCCTGATATTCCCATCGAAATGCTGGACGAGCGATTTACTTCAAAAATGGCATCAGCAGCTATTTTGCAAAGTGGCTTAAAGAAAATGGACAGACGGAATAAAGAGTTGGTAGATACGGTTTCGGCGGTGATATTGCTGCAATCGTGGATGGAAACCAGAATTAACAGATTTTAGGAATTTTTACGGATGCAGGTCGCCATTCTGAAACGCGATTTTCGTGTTTTTTTCATTGCATTCAAGAATAAATCGCTGTTAAATAGTTTCGAATACAAGGCAATGCATACTAATACGTAAGCCCGCAACTGAGGGGCTTACGTATTTAATTTCTTCCGTTAATCTCTGGTCTCTAATCAACCATCCTTAATATCTTAACACGATATAGCCGGTTTTATGTTTGGTTTCGCTACCATCTTTATAATCAAGCGAGTAAAAGTATGTGCCGGCAGGCTGCAGCTTGCCGCTTTGACTGGCATGCCCGTCAAATACTATCGAAGAATTGTTATATCCCTTCGCTTCAT